>Ga0209191_1000063_pt1 | contig 87518 bp, 112 predicted proteins | sample S_130626_EF_Meta_FD_187320 | JGI IMG/M metagenome (GOLD analysis project Ga0209191, IMG submission 187320) | Freshwater microbial communities from Lake Simoncouche, Canada to study carbon cycling - S_130626_EF_MetaG (SPAdes) (version 2) | ecosystem: Environmental > Aquatic > Freshwater > Lake ...
TATTGCCGAGGGTAATTACTTTACTAACAGTCCCAAATACCAAACCAAAGAAAATATTTTTGGAAGACCAGAAGCTGTATGGTTGAAATATCGTATGAGTTTTATGTTTAGCGTATTCATGTATCTAGGCCGAGAAGTCAAAGTAAACAACATGATGTCTTGGAGTTTTATGACCAATCTCCAGGGTGCCGAAGATCGCGAAAATCTATGGCATCATCATTGGCATCCAACACACGCTGATGCCAAAATGTTAAGTGGAATAATGTATCTACATATCCCCGACGATGTCAAAGATTACGATTACTGTGGAACCGAAATGGCGCCAAACGGTCCTGGCGGTGAAGGTAAACTATTTGTGAGGCCTACAGAATACACATGGTTGATCTATCCCAGTAATCAATGGCACAGACCCGGAATTGTACAAAGCAATCAATATCGTTTTATACTAGCAGCAGACATAGAATATATTTGACTATATGATAGAAATTATTGAAGACTGTAGTCCTTACTATATTAGATTTACCGTTGATAGTTTAGGAAGTATAATTGAATTTGCTAAAAGTCAGCCTACAAAATTAATACAGAAATTTCCGGGATACACTCACGAGCATTATAAAATAGATGCCGCCAACAAAATTATTTTAATGTTAACTGAGTTGACCGCTATCAGATTAAGAAGAGACCGGGCAGCATTGTTTAACACGCCGCCCGGAGGCGGCTGTGGTATACATAAAGATGGCGGCAATGCTAAAGTTAGTTTTAATATACCTATCGAAGTTATCGATAAAGAATGTTTAACACACTGGTATACAGATGATGAAGTAACAGAATTTTCAGCGAAGAAAATATTTAACACATATTCGAATAACGTGTGGGGCAACTGGAAAGATCTTAACAATTTCAATCCTGCTAAAACAATGACAGCTAATCCAAACGAAATGTTATTGTTTAACACTAACATTTATCATTGCTGGTCTAATGAAAATTCTAAAAATTATCGTAAAATGCTCACCTTACGTACTGTAGATACATCTATATTTTTTGAGGATGCAAAGCAGATATTGTATAAACAATAATGCGGGATTAGTTTAATGGTCAAACGAAACCTTGCCAAGGTTTAGTCAGGAGTTCGATTCTCCTATCCCGCTCCACGTACTGGCGTTAGCACAATGGATAGTGCAGTAGCCTTCTAAGCTATAGATACAGGTTCGATTCCTGTACGCCGGACCAAATAATTATCGGTTGACAACTCTTAGGGTTGATTGTATAATATATACTTACACAGTAAAGGATTATATGGCAGGCAAAGCAAAATCGGTTTATTTGACTATAAACCCAAAAGGTACGTTCAAGACAGTGTTTCACAAGATGTTATTTGATGCTAAGTCATACAACGAATATGTTAAAACTGATGAATTTAAAGCCAAATGGCCTACAGAAGAATTTGATATTGTAAAAGAAACTTACTAAAAAGGAGGCAATATGCCAAGTGTATTCTTAGTAAGCGACACGCACTTTGGACACACAGGTGTATGCCGCTTTACCCGCAACGACGGCGTTACAAAACTTCGTCCCTGGGACGATGCAGATGAGATGGATGAAGCCATGATCAAGGCTTGGAACGAAAGAGTCAAGCCCACTGACAAGGTGTACCATTTGGGTGACGTTGTTATCAACCGCAAGGCCTTGGGCATCATGCGTAGGTTGAACGGTGACAAGGTCCTGATCCGTGGTAATCACGATATTTTCAAGGATGAGGACTACAGACAGCATTTCCGTGAGTTGCGGGCGTATCACGTTATGAACGGAATGATCTTAAGTCATATTCCTGTACACGCAGAAAGTTTGGGTCGTTTCGGAGTTAACATCCACGGACACACTCACGCTAATCGTGTGAAGAAAGCTCGTGGTGTAGATGCTAAAACGGGAGAAGTATTGTACAGCGATGAAAACGATGTGCGTTATCACTGCGTTTGCGTAGAACAAACACCGGACTTTGCTCCTATATTGTTTGAAGATGTGTTAAAACGCATTGAAGAAGAAGGTGGGAGTGTTGGGTTTAAGAACGGAAACGGTCCTACAATGTAATATAGTAGCATAAAATAGGACCTTCGGGTCCTATTTTTTTGGCTGTACGTTCTCTAGCTCACGGCATAAATACTAGACTAACATTGCCCCGGAGTTATTAATATGGCCTTACAAATCAGACGTGGACCGACCGCAGATCGAATGAGTTATACCCCAGTTGTGGGCGAACTTGTTTGGGATACTTCAACAAATTCATTATACATTGGAAACGGATCCATCGCCGGCGGATTACCCGCAGGTACACTGGTCACAGAGGATGTACAAGATATTGCATCCTCTATGCTGATTAACGGCACCCACCAAAACATTACTTTTACCTATGATGATACATTGGGTAGAATAAATTCCACATTTAATCTTTCCTCATTCGACGGTACTATTAATGCTGCTGGATTTATTGGTTCTCATTATGCCAACGATTCTACGCTATTGCTAAATGCACTAACTGGCGCTGTTAATTTAAACGGCACAGTTAAAGGACACATTATTCCGTCTACAAACATTGCCTACGATCTAGGTAGCACAGCTTATAGATTTAGAGATTTATTCCTTAGCGGTTCCAGTATCAAACTTGGTAGTGCTACTATTACAGCTACAGGCTCGGCTGTTAATTTACCAGCAGGATCTACGATAAACGGTGTAGTAATTGGAACTGGATCGGGCGCAGGAGTGGAAGCTGGGATGAACTACAATATCAATATTGTAGGCGACGACAGTACAGTAATTGTAAATGCTCGTACACGAGCAATAACTGCCGCTGGTGGATTTACAGGAAATACCGCAGGTACACATACTGGCGCCGTTATTGGCAATGTTACAGGAAATACCGCAGGTACACATACTGGTCCTGTTATTGGCAGTGTCACCGGCGTTGTGACAGGTAATGTGATAACTAACCTTATTTCTTCAGCTGATTCTAGTGCCATTGTGTTTGACACTCCTACACGTTTTCAAGCATCGCTTGATGTAGACGAAGATATAACTTTAAACGGCGGAACTTTAGAAATTCGAGCTAATGAAATAGACGATAACATTATATTTGCTTCTCATGCTAATAGCAACCAGGCTGGAACATTGTTATTTAGAAGATCAAGAGGCACACGAACAGTGCCGCAGACTGTTCAAACCAATGATAAACTTCATCAAATTATCTTTAATGCACATGACGGAGCAGCATACCGGCCAGTCGCAACCATACAAGCGCAGGTTCTTGGTGCAGTATCTTCAGGAATTATCCCAACTGGGTTGAGATTCCTTACTCAAGATGTAGCAGGACAAGAAGTAGAATCTTTCCGAATTAATGAATTTGCTGCTACTGAATTTTTTACCAATGTTAACATTCATAGTCTAAATGGAAATTCTAATTTTAACACTCTAGCATTACATAATTATCATACCAGTACTACTGATGCAAGTAACTTAACACTTCGTAGAGCTCGCGGAGTTAGAGACGCAGAAATCATAGTGCAGAACGGAGATCCTATCTACGATATTAATTTTGCTGGCTGGGATGGTACACAGTATATTACTGCTGGAGGTATTAGAAGTGTTGTAGCAAATACTCCCGGTGTTGGTGTTGTGCCTGGCAGAGTAGATATCAGAGCGGCAAACAATGCTGGTACTAACGGCAACAGAGTACAGATTGACGCTTATAAAACTGTCTTTAACAACGTTCCTGTTTTGCCAACGTTTGCAAACGAAGCAGCAGCTACAGCAGCAGTTAACGCTACATTGACAAACGGTATGATGTATTATGATACTGCACTAGCTAAAGTTAGAGCAGTCGCCGGCGGTGTTTGGATAAATCTACACTAAAATATTGTTAGGGTCAAATATAAGAGTAAATATCTTATATGACTAGACATAACACTGGATTTGTTTTAGATGAAAAACAATGGTTCTCTGATCAACGAATTCTTCATCTAAATCGGCACGACGACGAAACAAAGAAAAATATTCTAAGACTAGAACAAAAGTTTGGATCTACCTGTTTTACACCTCTGGATATTCCGATCATTCAAGATAAAGCATTTTTCAATTGGTATTTTGAAAATGCCGTTCCTAGCGTAAAACAAAATAAAGATGTGGCAACAGGATATACAGGGGGCAGCAGCTTTCTTTCAATTGATTTGTTTCCCGACAGATACGACAGTTCGAAATCTATTTGGTCTAAAAATATTAGAAATGATTTAGAAAACTTGTGGCCCGACCTTTGGGAACAATTTTATCTACATCTGCCCTTTGAAAAAATTGAAGGCATGTCAATATGGTCTAGTACCAAAGATATTGTTCCGCATAGAGACCAAAGCGTTTTTGTTGATATTCCTTTGGAATTTAGAATTGTCATGGACGAAAACCCAGTTGATAATTTTTGGGTCACAGAAGTTTTACCAAATACAGCCATTGACACGAAATTAAATACTGCTGTCGTTTCAACAAAATTAGATACAAATAGTTTTGCCTGGAATAATCTCCGAACCCAGCATCATACTAAATTCTATCCAGACCATAAAAAACTCACATTCATATTTCATTGGGTGAACAAGATCAACTGGAAAAAATATGAAAGCCTTCTCGAACGAAGTTTAGAAAAATATCAAAAAAACCTGTTAGTTAGTACTCGACCAATTACTGATTTTGTTGAATCAACAACATTATCATGAGGACCCCAGAGCAAATAGAAAAAATCAAAAAGAATTTTTCTAATCCTATAGAGATAAAAAATGTATTAACAGTTGAAGATATAAATCATTTGTTAAAAATCTATGAAGGTGCGGACAATCTAGTATACAAAAATACTGGCCCGATAACATTAAACATAGAATCATATCTAGATGATCGTGTGATAAAACACTTACTATCTGTTATTCAACATCATATAGGCAAGTTTGAAATTACCGCTGGATTCTTTTTCCATACTACCTTTCCGCATATTATACACAACGATGATACTTTTGAATTGCCGGAAAATGTCTACAAGGCCATTACTATTCCGCTAAAACTCGAAACTGAAAAAATTAAACAATATCCTAAACTATGTTTTTTTGATCAATTCTACTTTCACGGCCCTGCTAAATTCTTTAAAGGTGATGATCATATAGACACGTATTACAATGAACAGATATATGACTATACAAATGTAGACGGAATAACTGATAAAAAATTTATTGATAGAGAACGATTGTTTTCTCATTTAAAATCTAGATGGTTAGAAGGGCTTAGTCTACACTCCACACTAGATTGGGTACCTGGGAATATTATGATTTTTGACAGTCTAAGATTACATTGCGCCAGTGATTTTAGAAAATTAGGAATCCGATCTAAAACAGCCATGAGCATTTTTACAAAATTATGAATATATACGTAAATGGTGATAGTTTTACTGCCGGTGCCGAATTAACAGATTGGGTCTTGCCGGGATTTCCCGGGTATGGTACAACTGGTCATCGCGATGGGTTTTGGGAAGTTCCAAAAGAAACAAAAGCATGGTATCGAACAAAACACTATGTTGCAAGTAAACATTTTGGAAGCATTGAGAATCAGGAGACAACTGAAAAAAATTTAGCATGGCCTGCTGAACTAGGCAAACTTGATCCTACTTTGTTTGTGTACAACGGCAGTGCGGCCGGAGCATCAATGACTGGTATTACACATCGTACGGTTGCAGATTTACTAACTTTCAAAGCAAAAGACATTGCATTTGATCAAGTGTTTATACAACTAACTAGCTGTCACCGGTTTGAAATTTACGACTCAACTATGATTCAAAAAAAATTTATAATTGACAAACCATTTGGCTGGATCGATACTCTACCAGGCAGGACTCAACAAGAATTAGGAAAATGCTATATAGCACAATATAAAAATGAAGATCTTGCTATAAAATTTTTATATAATTTATGTACACTAAAGCAAGCAGTGAAAGGATTAACTGGCCACAATCCAATAATCCTTTCAAGTTTATCGTTGTTTACAACCGCAGTAATAGACCCGTTAAAAAACAATCCAGATCCTCTTATACAACTATTACTTAAAGAATCTGGAATATTAGATATTCTTCCCGAGTACTGTATGGAAATTGTGCATAGAGATAATAATTTTTTGTATTGTCCAGGGATGCATTTTGAACATAGGACACATCAAGCATACGCTAAAATTATATATAATAAGTATATAAACTATGATACGCAATAAACACATCTATGAATTAGACATCGATCTTGATATAGAGTATATCACGGATTTGGTTATGAAAAAACAAAATAAATCTGTTGCTGGTAGAGCTAAACATCATCGTATGGTACAGGAAGATTCCTATATGTTATCTATAAAAAATCGGTATCCCTTGTTAAGTAATGTTTACAACATTTATCCAATGCCTGCGTATACAGAAATTCCGCTACATATTGATTCTAGCAGAAGCTGTGCATTTAATATTCCTATACAAGGGACAGAAGGTACTAGTACTGTCTTTTACGAAGCAGATGATCCGCTAATATTGGAATATGACAACAAAAAAATATATAACTTAGTTAAATCTCCAGTTAAAGAAGTGTTTAGTAATACATTATTAAAACCTTTACTAATAAACAACACTACACCACATAAGGTTATTAATAATAAGAACACAATGAGAATTACATTGAGTTGGAGTTTAATGGAAGGTTTTACTTTTAAACAAGCTATAGAGTGCTTTAATTTTAGATAACATACACTCAGTGAGTGTGCTGTAAATTAGCAATAACTTTAGCTACACTTTTTGAAGTCATTGGCACATTTAAAATCAGATGTACACTATCGTTGACCCAACTGATTGTTCTGTGAGTTTTTCTAGTGTTTACGTAATAGACACGGCCTGGCTCAATTTGTAATTTACGATCATCTATAAGCCAATCATAGTCTAACGGACCACAGTTATTGACAAATACCACTAGTCGAAATACATCTCTAGTTATACTAGGATGGTCTCTATGTGGAACAAAGTATCCGCCTATGTCTGACTTTACAAAAAATGTTCGGCCTACCTCTGAAAACGTATCAAATAACGGGCTTAGACTTCGACAGGCAGTATACACTTCCGTCTTATGATTAAATTCTAATTCACTCAGTCTGCGCCCGGCAGCATAACTAGCTTCAGCAAGACTGGGAGCATCCTTGTGAGTCTTTCCGGGCAAGGTAGTTAGAGTTAGCCCTTTACGATTATTTGGTCTATCGGTTCTTGGCAAATAGTCTTGCCAATCTTCTCTAAATTGACTTAGCTCATGCATTAGCGCACCAGTATTTATTTTGATGTTAAGAGGCTCAAAGTCTCCTATAGTTAGGAGGCTAACTTCATTGGCCAACATTTCAGTATTAACTGTTGCCGGGTTGTGATGTGCTGATTGACCGCTTACTCCGGGGGGCACTTTGATAGATGTCATATAGTAATTTATGCTGCGCCTGTATCTATTTTGTTCAATTGTGAAAAGGCCCAGGCACGTTCAGTACACTGCCAACATTGCCTACACCTTCCAATTTGTTGTTCTGTGCAAGAATGAGTAATATTGATCAGGTGTTCTTGCCCTTCACTGTACATAATTTGTACTATTTGATCCTTATACATATCAACAAAAGGGAATATAATTTTAGGATTGTCACTCTTTTTAGCTCGGTGCGGTGCTCCTGGAAGTTTACCCAATTCTGGGGGATTTTGATTTATAGCAACAAACAGTATGTCAACTGGATGTTTACTAAAGATATCAGTAATAGCCACTCTGCTTTGTTGTCGGTGAAATACATTAGGATTACCAACAAGTATCGGTTGGGAGAGACTGGTAGAAAATATTTTATTATAATAATCAACAATAGGACCTGCATATAATGCTGCTCCGTCAAATTTAGGAATAGTAAACGGTTGTAGATTTATAGTAGGATTATCTTTTAACAACAGATATAATAGTATTGCACTATCGAGTCCGCCGCTGAGCATTATTCCGTATTGTTTGCTATTATCTGTAGTAATCATCAGGCATCATATTTTTTAAAAATCGGTATATAGACATTGTCCATTTACTTGTATAATCTTTGTATTGATAAAGAAATTGATCATTTACTTGATCACACAGTGTTTGTACAAATTCAGCGCCATTATATTTTGGCCTAATTTCAGCATCACTCCAATATTTTTGATAGACAAGATATTTAGAATGCCTAATAGTCGACTCTTCGTCGTCACTGATAGTTTGTTTTATGATAGGATCCAACGCCATGGCTAACACTATTTCAGGAGTCTGTTGAAAGAAATTTATCGATCCAATTATCTTTTTGCCAACAGCGTATCTCATCCAAGCTAAGATGTATTCAAATTCTGTATAGGTCCAGATGTCGTTGATTTTTGAAGCATAAAAATCTCCGTTGCCTAATACAGGAATGCCATTCATCTCAAAATAAACTCGGTTAATTAAGTCCATGGTAGGCAACATTTCAGAATAGGGACATTTAGCGATCTCTGCCATTTCTAAGTAGTGTGGAGACGACAGTGCGTTTTCTATATCTAGTTCAATGTACTTCACTTCTAAATTATATTTTTTAGAGAAGCGTTCTATTAATGTAATTTCGTGTTCGTTTAAATTGTTGGAAAATTTGTTGGACACAATTTTAAATGGCCTACCAGACTCTATAAAACTTCTGACTACTATTTCACTGTCAAGTCCGCCACTGAGTAATACTATAGGAACACGGCCAATAGACATTGCATAATCACTTATTTTTTCACAAACTTTGATACATTCATCTTTAAAAGAAGTTGGAACATATTGAGCACGTTTGTAGTTGCATTGAAATTGAGAGTCTGCAGATTCTCTAAAATTATAGATACTGTTGTCATAGCCATAGGAAAAGTTTTCATCTAGAGGATTTTGGAAATTTTTCATGGCATGCATTATAGGTTAAATATTTATTATGAACGCTGACAACCTAAAAATTATCGATATTAAGAAAGAAATTTCAAACTATTCAACTCAATGGTCGGCCTGCATTGACTATCTTAAAATAAACTGTAAACAAGATGCATTATATCAAAATTACATCGATTTAAATTTAGATAATTTTTTAACATTCACTGCTGTGTTTTATCAGGATGATATTATTTCATTTGGTGGAGTAGAAGTAAAGCAAGATCGATGGGGCAACGGTATAGCTAGAGCGTTAACAAGATTTTGGATTAGCCCTAAACATCGCACACACGGATTAACCAAGTGGCGAAATGACTCTTTAAAACTAAGCCCGGTTGTTTTAAAAGCTCAGTTAGAATTTTTAAAAACTGTTGAGGACATAAAGGCCGTGATCATTACAAGAGAAGGAAAATATCTAAAAAGTTTTAGAGAAATCATTAGATTGGCTAATACTGTGTCGGAACAGGAATTTCAAATACTGCCAGGAAAATATAACGTATGCGAGTGTATAGCAACTCCTCCCGAAAGTTGTAGACAATTTGTAGCGATCAACAATGTTGAAATGTTTAATCAATCAAGCAATTTAGGATTTTTTAAAAAGTATGAATAAATTTTTTGTAAAAGATTGTCCCGAGGACATGACCATCTTTCAATGGATCAGCCTAACCATAAATTTCAAAGAAGCATATACCAACTTGACCTGTTCTGTGCCTATAGACAATTGGATTTCTATTCCTCATAGATTAAATATTGCATCACTAATTACAGATACTCAAGACTGCTTAGACAAAAACGGTATTAAGGGTTGGCAAACCAAAAAAGGAAATTCAAAGGCCTACGGTGGATTGAGTTTAGTTTACAATCCCAACTTAAAAGAAAATACAAATCCCAATCAAAGTACATTAGGTACAACAACCAATGCTCCAGAGGAGTTCTATTGGGCCAGTACCAATCGTTTTGATTCGATAAAAAATACCTATTTCGATACCTACGGATTTAGAAAACTATCCCCTGCTGTAGAAAATTCTAATTTAAAAAACTTTATCAACAGTTTTAGACTATCTCCTACTAGAGGTAGAATAGGAGTGTTAGATGGAGATTATCAAGATCGAGTTAGTGAAGGATTTTTGTGGCATAAAGACGAACCAGTCTACGAAAACCTAAGACTTAATATACCATTAGTTGGTGACGAATCATTTATGTTTCAAACTGAAGGAAAAGATCCCATGCCTACTCCTGTGGGGAATATCTATACCTCGGACACGAGCATAGCACATCGAGTATATGCTACCAATAAGAGCTTGACAAAGCGCACACACCTTGTATTGGGTTTTAGTCCATGGCTAGATTACATTACTGAAGATGATAGTTATGTGGTAAATGAATTCTTTGGTCGAGTACATCCAATAGATTTACTTTTTAAAGGGCTGGCGCATCCAGACATCGGCAATGAATAATATATTATGGATTCCGTTAGACCTCCCATTGCTGCCTAAAGAATTAACATTAGAAAAATTACAGGATCATTACACATTTGTTCCTAATATATGTGAGAAAGATCGAAGCGAGCTCGAAAGACAGAAAAAACATCATCTATATGCATGGAACAGTTTTCGCATACACGTACCATCTAAGGAACTAGCAAACCCCTACGAAGCACAAGTAGCTGATATTGATTGGCATTGGACTACTGAAGCACAGAATCTATGCCCTCAATTAATAGCCTATATCAAACAACATCTGCCATTTAAAAAATTTAAATATGTCACAGCTATCAGTTCAACTGGTGCTGTGCCATTACACCTAGATCTTACAGACAATCTTACTGAGGAAGAAAAGTTATTTTACAAAGATAACGATCCATGTTTTTATCGACTGTTATTGGACGGCGAGATGCATAGAGATAGCTTTTATGTTTATACAAAATCTCTGGGCAAGATATATTGTACATTGCCCGACTCTAGCCCAGGATGGGCCATGGGCAGTTATAGTTGTGCCCACGGCAATGACGAAGCAGTGCCCAATCAAAAATTATTATTGTATGTTATGGGTGATCTAGATCTCGAAAAACATCAAGACTTAATCAACAGAAGCTGTAAGATTTACAAAGACTTTGCTGTGGTCAAGGAGTATGAGTTTTAATCTGGGCAAGGCCTAATTTTTTCAACAATAGCACAGAATAAAAACTTAAATCAATTTCCCAGGCGCTCATGGCAAATCTTGCTCGACCTGGGTAGCGATGATGTGTGTTGTGCCAACCTTCACCCCAAGTAAGTAGGGCAACAATAGGACTGTTTTGACTAGAATCTTTTGTATTGTGTCTACGATAATTAAACATTAGTATATCAGAATGTGAGAATTTATTGACAACATTGCTAGCAATAATAGTCAACAATGCAGGATAGAGAAATCCATAAAAGAAAAAGTCTACGCCTAAAAGACTCCAAGCAACAGCATATAGCGATAACACTAGAAAATAGTATCTATGTGTAAATCTATTGAAGGCACTGTCTGCATATCTACGTATTCCTCGGGTTCCAACTTTAGGATACTGGCCCATCAGTGTACTAGATATCTTCCATGGCGGATGTGGATCTAGCTCAGTGTCTGAATGTAGGTGATGTGCTCTATGTGTCATAACCCAACTGATAACCGAACCTGTGCCGCCCATCATGGCCATAAACTTACCGAATGTTTCTACCCAAGGATGAAATACTATAGATCTATGCGTTATAGCTCGATGCAGTGTAGCACTGACACCAAACCCAAATATTAGATAGTACATAATTACAGATAAACCTAGCATTGGCCAGCTGAAACTGATATAGAAAAAAGAAATTGCTGCTGCAACGAATGCTGCTATTGTAGCATATTGCAACAGATTTAGATTTTTAGCATTGAAAAAATTGAGAAGATGTCGTGTATTCATATGGGTATTTATCAACAGGTAAAATGCATATGGATTAAATAGTCAATGGACGTTAACAATATACTTGCCGCTAGTCTAAATTTAGACTTTGATTATAATCAAATCAAGGAAGAAATACTTGCAACCAAACAATTCTGGAATCATTCGCCGCCGTATGATTTCAATATACAAGCTGCAAAACAAGGACGGATATTTGCTTCTGAATCTTTAGAGTGTTATGATCAAGTAGATTGTCAAACTAGTCAGCATCGGCACAATAACAAGAATTTAAGAGGTCAGCATATTTTCTATATGAGATACCATGCAGATAACAAAAAAAATGTCAATCGATTTGATGTCACAAAAAAATTAAATGTCGAAGACTGGCAATGGCGAAAAGAAATCATAGAAAAAACTCCCTATCTAAAGTCTTGTCTAGAAAGTTTGCCATACGAACACATTGGCTGTATACGTGTATTCATTACTGAAAATACATTCTTTGCCACACATAGAGATTACGGGTGGGATGAGGAAAAATTAAGCAAGGATTACGATGCCTGTTTTGGTCTAAGTATTATACCAGATAACGGCGGTGTGCCTATGAAAATATATTCATTTGAAACCAACAAAGTGCATAACGTTTCAGGAAATGCTATGTTGTTTAATGATAGTGCCTGGCACGGCGTGGGCATGGTAGAGGGTATTAGAATTACTATTAGGGTGTTTGGCAAAATTGATTATCAAAAATTTTTACCTTTTATAAATCACAATACAGTGATCTTGGCATAGTATTTTGGTTTCAAGTGATGGTGTCTTACAATCTTTCGTTGTTTCCGTATAGTGGTGTTCATAAGATAAACCCAATGCAAATAGTATTGAGAAAAACACTCCGGTTCTATAACTTCATCTACATAGGTATCATAGCGTTCCCGCCATGTAAATATTGAATTTTTTTTCTTGAGTACATCAACAGTGTTTAGCATGTCATCGGTTAAGAAAGTGTAAAATCTATATATGCCTTTTTGTTCTCCAAATCGTATGGCATAGTCAACTACTTCCCCCACTCGATTTTTAAAAATAGAAATCCCTGTTCTCGAAACAATAAAATCTAAAACCTGAGTCTTTTGCTCTACAAGTTCTCGTATAAAACAAGCACTGAGTATTCTTCCACTATCGTCAAATTTTGCAAACCCTCTATAATAATCGTCAGTGGCTATGTAATAGGGAACTACGGAGAATGTATCGGCCCTGTGATCCTCACTGGTCATTGCAGACTGAAAAAATTCTTCTAAGGATCTCAAATCAGATAACAAAATTTGTCGAATCACGATATCATCCTTATTAATTCATTATACTCATAGGCCTGTCCGCTGTGCCTATCATAGAATGTCTTGGCATTTAACTTTCTGTTTAGATTGTTTATTAGAGTTTTTGGAATATATTCGAACCCCCGATACTTGGGCCTATCTTCAAAATTGAATTCAGGAAAAGTTTTTTTATACAATGGTGCAGCAGTAGTTCTAATAGTGATCTTTCCGTATGGATCATTGTTAACTAACTTTGCAATCATAGGATCTAATAAAAATGCCAGTATGATTTCAGGGCTCCAATGATAGAAACTAGGACAAGCATCTATATTTTTTCTCATGCAATGAAAATAGTAGGCAGAAAGATGCTCGTAATCTTTCCAGTACCATTTACTAGTTTCCGATAAAATAGGATTGTCTCTATGCAATACGACTCCCGGATGATCGCTAATAGGGAAATACATATCTTTTATTTTATCTGTAATATCTGTAATTAACTGAAGCTCGATCAATCTGGCATTGTCTGCAACAGCATTGGGAATTGTACTAGCCCTAGAAAAGAATTCTATCGGGTCAACTTCAAACTGTTTAAGATCTAATTTATATCGATCACAGAATCTATAGACATATTCAGTCTCGTGTCGATTATAGTCGAGCCCATATTTAACGTGGGCCAGTGAAAAATTCTTTCCGGCCGCAATAAACGAAGCTGCAATAACTTCACTGTCGATACCTCCCGAATACATTACTAACGGAGTTTTATTAAGTTCGCAACATCTAGCTGATATCTCTTCTGCTGAAGTTATACAGGCTTCTCTAAATGAACTAGGTACCTTATTGACTTTGCCAAATTTAACAAAAAACTTATCATATAAAGTGCTTCGTGTTGTCCAAGGAACATCGTTATATCCTACGATCATGTGATTGTGTTTACTAAGTTCTATATTCATTTCTTAATATCCATAAAATCACTAACATAGGCTCGTCGTAGACTTTGTACTCTAACACATCGTGGTCTATATTTTCATAGCCGGTTAACGAATTTGGCAGTAGTTGATGTTCTAAATACGGCTGATACTTTGTTAATATTTTTTTAAAATTTTCAAATTCTTTGTCTGTGTTTAGTGTAAAAATTTGATAGATTTTTTTTGACTCTAAGTGCTGAATTGCATGATTTAACAATTCAGGTTGTACATTGGCTGAATGTATTCTTGATAACGACCAAGCAGGAATCTCTTCATTCTCAATTATCGAGATGCAGGATGTGCTGTTGCCAAAACAATAAAATCTTGGTTCGTGGTCATTTAAAAAATAATTAATGAATGAGCTTTCTACTGTTGAATCAAGATCTAAGAATTTTTTAATTACAGAAATGTCAGCTTTGTTGAGTAATTTCATATCAGATATTTATTAGAATAAACTACGCATATAAATATATCATGAGCTACATCCCCAATCCCGAGTTAGGCTATTATGTATGCAATGATATTGCGTTTACATCAAAGATAGAGGCATGTATACATTCTACTAAAAATAATAAACCAATCCAATGGTTCTTCAACGACGAATTGTTTAGCCGCAATTACTGGTGGGTCGAACCTGAGGAAACTTTGGATCAGTTGTACAATAAAAGATCAAAATCTATAAGAGAAAAATACGACTACGTGGCATTGAGCTATAGCGGCGGAGCAGACAGTCATAATATACTAGAAAGCTTCTTGCGACAAAATCTGGTTATTGACGAAATATTGGTTAACGTTTTTGAAAAGGCCAATAAACTGTATAAGGATGATCCGTTAATCACAGATAATTGGAATTATGGGGCAGAATATGCTTTACAAATTTATCCTAGACTAAATGAAATAAAATCTAAATCTCCCAATACCAAAATTACAGTGATAGATATGAGCGATGCTGTATTTGATTCGTTGCGAAGCGCAGGTGATGCCAGTTGGATTTTAGACAAAAGAGAAACATTGAATGTAAGTGGCGCTACTCGATATAACTATGCTTGGTTCAAAGACATCAAGAAACAATTTGATAAAGACAAAAAAATAGTGTTGTTGGTAGGCGAGGGGAAGCCTATGACCTTTATTCGAGATGGAGAATTTTATATTACATTTTCTGATAAATCTGCCAACGTTATAACTGCCCAAGAGCATCTTGGGGATCATCCCAACACTCATGTAGAGTTATACTATTGGCATCCAGACTCTCTTCCAATTATGACCAAGCAGGCACATATTATTAGAAAATGGCTCACTGTACATCCTGCTATGATCGGCATATGGACTCCTAAAACTCGAGAAGAGTTTGATGCCAACAACGGAAAATACTATCAAAAATTGTTAAGAAACATAATCTATACAACCTGGAATAACAGTTGGTTTCAAACTGACAAAAGTAAGTTAACGTGGTATGACGAAATCGATACGTGGTTCCATCAACTGTATCACGAAACTACAGAATATAAAATATGGCTAGAAGGAATAACCTATGTGGCCAATAATGCTGGTGATTATGTACATAGAGATCCTATTAGTAATCGAGCAGAAGGATTACGAGGATTTATAAAAACCTATCACATAGGAAAAATGCCCGAGACTAGTTATCTACGCACATGACAATGTGTATTCTATTTTCAGTACCGCCATTAGCAAAAGTATGTTGTCTTCGAGTGTCGGCATAGTAGGCCTTGCCCGCTGGTAGTCTAAAACATAGGCTATTGTAAGGCCAAATCATCCAACATTGATCATTAGTGACTATAGGAATATGTATTCTGGCTGTAGGATCAGCATGAATTGAATAACAGGCTCTAGGTGGCATTATCATTATTCTAGCTCTAAAGCCTTGATAATGATTAATTACATTTTCTATTTCTGAACCGACAAGACTTTTATTTAAATATTGATATTTTTTTTCTTCTTGTACTTCTAACTCTTCAATAGAACCTACACCAACTTGCCATTCTTCAACTTCGGGATCAAGCCCGTGGAGTATGATCTGGTTTGACTTAGGAGAATGCTGTTCGATTAATGTCAATACCTCATCTCGAAGTTTTTCAAAATTTAAAAGTTGATCTACAGGGTATATTATTTTCATAATATCATATTTATTTTACCCTGTGCCATTCTGCGTATAGTCTAGTAGAAAAACGCTTGCTGTCAGGAAAGACTTGGTCTGGATATTTGAGTCTTCTATCGTTCAACTCCTTGCTGGCATTGCGCTGTTCAAATCCAAAATCATGAGCCATCTCGTCTAGTTCTTCTAGGCTCCATGGATAAAAATCTATACCTTTACACATTTCATTTAGGTGATCTTTATGCCCGGGATTTACCCTCCAAAATATTCTTCCATTAGGAGTTAGACAAGCAACCACAGCAGCAATTTGTCTTTTAATATCTTCTTTGTTTCCAAAATTGATTGAGCCAAAACATGCAGCAGCATCGAACAGGCGATTGGGTTTGTATTCTTCGATAGTGGTTTTAATATCAGCAGTATCAAATGCAGGATCAATACCGACAACATTTTTTACCATCTGTTTAAAAGGATTGTATCCGCAGCCAACATCTAGCAACCATTCAGTATCTTTGATCTGTTTAGCCACTCGAACGTGTGCATCTTCGTGTCCTCTTCTATAACTAGGGGTCCAATTTTTTTCAAAGTATCTATTAAGAATATCTTGATCTAACTTTCTAGGCTTCTTTTGGAATACAAAGTATAGACGTTCATTAGCATCTTGTTTAAAATTTTCCAAATGAAGGCTGTACTTTTTAGAAAGCTCATAGGCTATCTCAAAACTCCAGGGGAATATGTCTACATACGGACCAGTGGGCCATTGAATTCCAGGGTTGGCTCTAAAATAGATCTTGCCTTCTGGTTTGAGAAGTTCAACTACTCGCTTGAATCTTTCTTCGACGTCTTCGAAACTGTTAAAGTTAATACTACCAAAGCAAATTATATGATCAAAACTTTCGTTTTCTATGGTAAAATCTAATATGTCGACCATGTAATCGGCATTTTTATTGTAGGGGTCTATGCCTGTAATGTTGTGAATTTTATCTTTAAATGGATGATACCCGCAGCCTACATCTAGAACTGCTTGAGGATCGGAGCTAGCAATTTCTTCAGCAACTTGCCAACCACTGTAATTATAGCTGTCAATAGTAGGTTCCCATATACTTCCAAAGAATTTGTTTAGATATTGTTTATCGAAGCGATTAACTGCTTGTTCGATAGTTCCGGAAAAATCTAAATTGGATAAGCCTAGTGTATCTATTACGCTAGCCTTAAATTTTTCGTATCTAACCGGAGTCCACGGTAATTGATCGATGTTGGTTGAAAATTTTAAATTTTCTTTTACCTGTTGATATTTTATAGGATTGAAGGCAATCTTTAATTGTTCAATTAATAAGTTATAAATTTTTTGGTTCATAGTGGTCTCTCAATATTTTTTAAAAATGTTATAGGTATTTACTCAAGATAGCCTCACGACGGATTTTTTTTAATTGACAATTTTTTTTCTTTCTAGTATAATTTTTTTATCAGATTCGACAAATTTTTTATCGGTCGTGTATAAATAAAACTGATTTTAAAATACAGGAAACTTATGTTAGATATTTTTGCAAACTATTCTATTTGGGCAATACTGGGAACACTCTACGGATTTCTATTCGGAGTCATTCCAGTAGCAGGCGCTACTACTGCTCTGCTGACTGTTTTTGGATTTATCGAAATTTTTAAAGCTGACCCATACAGCCTAGTAGTTTTTAGCATGGCATTGGTAGTTGCTGTTTGTACTGGAGATTTATTTTCCAGTGTGGTTATGAATGTACCAGGTGGCGGTGGCAGTGCGGCCACCATGGTGGACGGATACCCAATGGCTAGGAAAGGCGAAGCAGCTAGAGCAATGTCTGCTTCGTTAGGCAGCTCAACTGTACAAGGGTTGTTTTGGGGATTGGTTGCAATTGTGTTTTTACCGTTTTATGTTCCCTTGGTGCTGGCTTTTGGCACCCCGGAGATGTTTGTATTTGTCCTGCTAGCAATGGCCTGCGGCACCTTTATATCAAATGAGTATTGGTTTAGAGGAATTATAGGCCTATGCTTTGGTATATGGGTGGGCTTGATCGGACTAGATCCGGTCACCAACGGTGAAAGATTCACATTCGATTGGTACTATTTGGCCAACGGTATACAGTTTGCACCACTAATGGCCGGCGTACTTGCTCTTCCTGAACTATGGGAAGCACTAAGAACAAAAATTACCTACATGGTGTCACCTAACAATAACTGGCAACAGATCAAACAGGGGCTGGGTGATGTTTGGAAAAATAAAAGAGACAGTTTTGAAGGTGGTGCAATTGGTGCGTTTGTTGGGTTCATCCCGGGCATGTCCAGTCAAATTGCTGAATGGATGACCTATGGTCGTGTGGTGGCAAGAAACAAAGACCAAGAAGTGGCGTTTGGGGAAGGAAATGTAAAAGGTGTGATTGCTCCGGAAGGCGCGAATCTTGCACACAAAGCAACTACCTATGTGCCAACAGTATTGTTTGGGGTTCCCGGAGCACCATTTGAAGTGCTGATAATTGCCATGTTGTCAATTGTGGGGTTAGATCTAGGCAGTACCGCTTTACTTGGAAACCCTAAATTTTTCGATCTATTATCTTATGGGTACATGTTCGCCCTTGCCATGTCATTTGTTATAGGAATATTTTTTATCAGGTATGCAACATTGATAACTAGAATACCAGTCATCTACTGGATTACTCCAGTTATGGTATTAATTGTGTGGAGTTGTGTACAATATACAGGTGGTTGGGAAGACTATGCAATCTTGGCAATTTGTACAGTGGTTGGGCTGGCGCTGAGATATCTAAAGATAAGTCGAATTAGTTTTATTCTAGGCGTTGCACTTTCGGCCAAGATTGAACTACTTGGATTGCAATTTTTTACCTTGTATGAATTTACAGACTTGCTGACCCGTCCTATCAGCGTAGTGCTGCTGCTTTGTATAGTAGCAGTTGTTGTTAAGGGGCTGTTTTTTAATAGTGGTTCTAAAATCAAATATGTTTAAAGGAGAAATACATGAAAAAGATTTTAATGGGTATGTTATTTGCCGTTGTGTCTGCTTCGGCAATGGCTGACATGCTTGCGGTTGTTCCTAGTCCTAAAGGTTGGCACACCATTGTGCTTCCAGAGTTAGCCAAGCATCTTGGCGAGCCGATTCGTATGGAAGTTATCGAAGGTGCTAAGGCTATTCCTGCAGGTGATAAGTGGCACGAAAAGTATAGATTTGATAATAATGCTATGTGGTTTTCACAAGGAGGCCAAGCAGAAGCATTTCTAATTGACAAGGTCAAATATAATTATAACGACTATGAGCCTATTTTTGCTCATAATAATTCTATCATGATGGCCATTAGAAATGGATTTGATATCTATGGCAATGATAAAATAAAGTTTGGATATTCAAACGGATCTAATCCAGATATCATGGCGTTGACCATGATGATCTGCGGAGATTTGCCTTCTATGCAGGCCTACAAAGAATGCTATGATAAAAGAGTTATCTATGTAAAGGGTATGTCTCAACCTGAAATTTACCTAGGATTTACTCGTGGTGAATTAAATGTTATGCGAAATCATCCTAATGAATGGATCACTAATTTCGATGGCAAGGATATTGGTAAGGAATGGATGAGTGCTGGTATTACCAATCACAAAACTGGTAAATTAGAAGCAGACACAAACTTTCCAGTTGGTCAACGCAGTTTCCCAGAGGCATATAAAGCCAAGTGGGGCAAAGAGCCTAAGGGTGAAATGTACGATGCTTGGTTGTTAGTTAAAGGTTATCGTGATGTTTTACAAAAAGTTATCTGGGTTAACAAAAATAATCCAAACAAAGATCGATTAATTGCAGCCGCAAAGAAAATGATTGCTGACCCTGAAAGTCAAAAAATCATTGACGAGCGTGTGGGCAAATATCCATGGTTGGTAGGCAATGAAGTCAATCAAGCATATGATCAATTAAATAAAGGGTTGACTAAAAAGAATCTAGAAAACCTAGTATGGTGGACACAGAATGCTGTTAAGATGGAAGCAACTATGAAACCAGAAATACTCAGCAAAGCTAAAAAGTAATTTAACCGTGGGGGATTCGTCCCCCACTCTTTGTATCTATGAAGAAAAGATTATTGATTCTAACTGGCCCACAGGGTTCGGGCAATCACTTGTGGAGTAAAGTATTCAGCGAAGACCCGTCGGTCAGAGGCTGGGAACAGTTAACCAAGTCCTATTGGGTAGGACACGGCGATGAACCTTTTGTTGATATCTGGGAAAATCCCAAATTATTTTCAAAGATTGACTGGGACCACGATCTGTATTTTACAAGTATAAGCTGTCCCTATATTCTAGAAGGAGGTCCTATACTTCCCAAAGATAAACCCTTGCGTATTCCTAAATATGAAGAATTTATCAAGGAAGCATCTCTAGCGGGATTTGAAGTAGTCTTGGTAGTTATAGGCCGAGATAAGAATATATTAGAATTTCAGCAATCGAGAGTTCGAAAACAATTTACACTACCTACATTTATTGACGTTATAAAAACTAAACTAGTAAACTATAATCCTTTTTTCATAAGTACAGAACAACTTTATCTCTACGAGACGGTCTATTTAAATCATGTTTCTAAAATGTTAGACTGGCCTATTAATATTAGTCCTGAGAAACTACAAGATGCACTCAAAGATAACTCCAATCAAAAATATCTAAGATCAGTTGACGAGTATTGGTTAGACGAGCTAATGGCCAATACAAAGAATGGCGGGGATGATAATCCTTATAAACATCATGCTAAGAATAATTAAGAGATTATTAAACAAATTCTGGATTTGGTCAACACGATATGAGTCTGATGTTGACTTTATGTTGCGCATGGAAAGAGAATATCAAAAATTAAGAGAGGAAAGACATGGAATTTCAAAATAAATCAGACTATCAAAGCAGTTGGGAATGGGCCAGGGCACACAGCAAATATCATTTTGACGACACCAAAAAAGATCAGTTAGGCGAATGGGTAAAACCGTTAGGCAGATTTGATGGAGACTGGTCAGCTGAAATGGCAGACGTGGTTGAGAAATCTAAGAACTGGACCGTGACATGGGCCAATCGAAAGTTCTGGAGAAATGATGATTCTAAAGTTTCTGATATGCTTGAGCAGGAACACTACGATCTAAAAACTACAGGAGCACCTACTGACCTTGCAATGTCCAATCGTTATGACTTTGTAGAAGAATATCCTACATTTAAAAAAATGTGCGATTATTTTGCCATGGAAGAAGAATATCATAAGCCTTGGGTGCATGTACAGATACCCGGACAGATGTTCAATTTACATATAGATAAATTCTGGGACAAACTAAAAGACACAGATAAACCCGAGTCGATGTCGAGAATTGTGGTTATGTTAGACGACTGGCGTCCTGGACAGTTCTATCTGTACGGAACACATACATATAGTCATTGGCGAGCTGGCGACATACATGTATTCGATTGGCCGAATGTGCCCCATGCAACTGCTAACGCCAGTAGATTTCCAAGGCCTACGTTAGTTATCACCGGGTTAAATTCTGCTAGGACTAACGAACTATTGCAAAATTCAAACGAAACCACAGTGCATAAAATATAAGATATATAAAGCATGGAACAAAAAAATTACATAGCAGAATATTTTACAAACTCTACAGATCCAACTAAAGAAGGATATTGGAGACCAAGATACCTCGACGGCAACCAAGAATCCCTAAAAGAATACGACGATATTGTGGCCGAAATTAAAGATGACGACATTGTAATAGATGTAGGCTGCGGCTATCACCCATTTAAGGGTCGTATTAAAAATCTAATAGGCATAGACAAATATAATCCCACTGCCGATGTAGTTGTCGATCTCTTAGACTATAATGCTCCAGAAAATCATTTTGACGTTGTTATTTCATTAGGTGCTACCAATTTAGATTCCTTTGAATTAATTTCACAGCAAATTGAAAGACTAGTCTATTGGTGTAAGCCGGGAGGTAAAATCTACATGCGAGTTAATCCTGTTTTAGAAGAAGTTGTATCTCCTAAAAAGCATGTTTGCAAATGGACCATAGATCACATTGCTGAATATACTAGAAAACACAATTTAGAAATTATAAAACCAGTACGATTAACCAACGGCTTACGATACATATTCACATGGCAAAAGCAAAAGTAAAAAGAATTTTTATCAGCGGAACCGCTGGTAGTCTGTGGAGCGGCGTTGATAAATACTTAAGGTATGCACTGTTAGGATTTGTAGACAATTCCGACATCAATGAATATCGTAATCAAGAAGGCCATCTTGGTGCTTACTGGAATCCCGGTAACGAACCTAGTTGGGACTGGATATTGAACTTTGCCGACTATGATCGAGATCACATAATAGAAACACTAGACAGTGCATATTCAAACCCAATACCCGATGCCAGCGAAAAAGAATTCATCATACGAACACACAAAAGCCATTTCTGGGCCTTGCATTATGACAAGCTAGTTGATCTATTCCCCGACGACGATATTTTAATTTGTCGTACCCCACACCATAAAGCCTGGATATGGTGGCAAATCTGTGGCGGGCATAATACTGAATTTAACGATTACAAATATTACAACAGAGACTACGAAGCTATTTGGCAAGAGATAGGTCTGCAACTTTCCTACACTGACAAATTTATTGAAAAACATCAATTAGAAAAAGAACTATGGAACCGAAGTTTTATTGAAAAACATTTTATCAAAACTCCGCATCCTTTTCTTGATCGTAGAATCGAAGAGTTCATTAGGCACCCAGAAAAAATTGATAGTCTGGCGGGGAGAGGCCAAGGGACACATCTAACAAACGAGACTAGAGTGATAGTGAAATTAGGCAATTATAGGCCATTTGAAAAATGAGAATAAATTATTGGGTAGGATTGCCCCATTCTCTATATGTAGCACGAGACATATTAAAACAATGTCCAGACGTTAATACTCCAGTGCTACCTGTGTATAAACCGTTATACTGGGTTCATCATCTTATATTGGACGATACTAGCATAGTTAAATATGTTACTGACATATGGGAAACTGACAACAAAAAAGAATTCAATTTTGGATCAGATAACTTGGAAGACAATCAGAGCAACCCTCTCTTTACTCCTTTTATGGAAAAATTTCCATCAGGATCTAGATTTTGGTTTTTTAGATTTAAAGATATAGCAGACTACGCAGACGCATACGACGATGCTCAAACTGATCCATTAATTAGAGATTGGGTAGTTGAAACGAAAAAGAAAATTCCAGGATGGAAAAATTTAAGTCGTCAAGAAATTTTTAACAGGTTATATACACGTCTAGATAAAGTTGCTAGTATGGTCGGAGCAGATCCTAAATGGCGGGAATTTGATCTATCCGTATATATGGACAATAAAATGCAACTAGAAACAAATTTAGAATATCGACTTTATTCTAAGCCTTGACCTAGAATTGTATACATATGCGGACCTGGCTCTGTTTTGATCCTTACTGGCGATAACTCTATAGTTGGATTCAATGCCATGGATGTCCACAGATTATCTGCAATATGGTCTACACAAAAAGTTGATACTTTTGCATCAATTGCATTTTTAATTGCTAATTCTTCAGGAATATTGGTATTCCAGTGCGAATGTGTAAATGCGGCATCAATGGCGCCAAACGCTGGATTTTCTTTTACAATGATAAACGATGCGCTATCACAATATTGAGCATATATCTGCTCAATAAACATTGAAATACGATATCCATAAAATATAACAACATCAAACTCTAGCCCTGATACTTCTATAAAGTCGTTTACATGAAAATCTAATTCTTCAAATGTTGAATCATGATATCTTGCCACTCTAGATGTTGGAATATTGTTGTTGTGATTGTTTGCAAACTGTTTTAAAAATACGGTTTTTCCGGATTGATGATAAGCAGCTTCTAATGCATTGATTAGAAAATTTCGTGTACCCGAATTACCGGCTGTAAAAATGTATTTTGTAGGCATAAAAGTCTCCGTGGATCTTGTATCATTATTTATCCACGCAAACATAAACGAACTTAAATAGTACTATTATGCAATCTCAAAAACAACTTCTAATAACCTGTGGACCGCAAGGTTCTGGGAATCATATATTTGCTAGAATCTTTAGTATGCATCCAGATGTCAATGGATGGGACGAACTTACGGAAAACTATTGGGTAGGTCATCAACGAGAAAAATTTGCAATGTATTGGTGGTACCCCCAATTAATGAAACCAGAAGTTTTCGATGACGGACAATACTTTATTACAAACGTCAGTTATCCATATGTATTTGATGGATATAATATTAAACCAAAAATTTTAGAAGTTGCAAATATAGCCAAGAGCTGGGGCATCGATGTACAGATCGCTGTAATTGCTCGAGATGAAAAAATATCTAGATTACAACAAGAACGGATAAGAAAAAAACCCACAATAGATTATGCTAAAGATTATATTATCAATACGTTGTTGGCTAGTGATTTTCCTGTAAACTTTATAAGTCTAGAAACATTTTTTTGTTATAAAACTAACTATCTAAAATATTTAGAAAAAACTTTAAATTTTCCAATAGATCATACCAGCCCAGAAATTTTAAAATTCATCGACGATCAGAGCCCAAATGAAAAATATATAATTCCTGCTGAACCCTATCCTGGTGAGGAACTAAAAGGAGTAGAGGGCGAAGAGATCGATGAATTGTTTAGCCCCATGTCTAAAGGAAACAAAGATGATTAATTCAAATAAGATATATTTTATAACTTCACCGTTAGGACAATATAATGTCTGGTGTTTGGACAAGCTCAAAACACTGTTTCATTACGATGATAATAATAAGATTTATTTTAGATTCGGCTCGTTATCAAGACTAGACCTAGAACTGATGTACGATCACTATGATCGAATATCATTGATCATCAACGATCAAATTTCCAATTTTCATAATACAAACTTTTTTTATTATGGTTGGGAAATTTTGCCGTGTTTAGATGAACTCTACAGAGATTTTCCGGGGTCTGAATTTTTATTAGTCGTTAATAATTTAGATGATGATTCATTTCAACTTGCAGCAAACAAAAAAAAGGGCAAGTTAAAAGATCCTGCATTTGTAGCTGCTGCCGAAGCAAATCAAAAGACAGCAATTAAAAATTTCATCAAGGGTAAAATTTACACAGATCGAGTTCGAGAGAGAAAATCTGAAAATGGGGCTGTTGAAAGATCTATTACTACCTACTATTTAAAAAATTAATATGTATCAAGACAAACTAATAGATGCCATGGCTCAAATTTATTTTAATATTAAAGATGAAGTATTTGAATCATATCTCGAAAGTTCTGGAATAGATTATATTGCAATATCAGCTGGCATACCCGGCGGAAAAGATTGTTCGTTAAGATTAAAACAAAAATTCAACAGTAGAATACTGTTAGGAACTAGTAAACGATTTGACCAACGGGATGACTTTGATCCTCAATACATCAACACAATTATACAAGAACTCAAAGACCCGTCCTATCGATATATAGGCGAGTTGCATTTTACTCATGCCGACAAAGAAGATGGCGAAATAAATGATGAACTTGAAAGGCGTGTTAGTGCAGTATCGCCTAATACTAAAAAATTATTAGATCATATTTCTGCATATCAAGTACCTGTTTTTTTTCATTGGGAAGTGTTTCATTGGGAAAGAGATTGGCCAGAGATTAGTAAAATGTTAAAGTCTTATCCTAATTTAAAATTTGTTTGGCCGCACTGCGGGTTTGCTACCGTTGACCAAATAGATAAAGTACTATCAGAACATCCAAATGTTTATGCTACACTAAGTAAACGAGAATTAAAAAGATGGAAGAACTTGTGGATAGGACCCGATAATACAGATCTTGGGGGGTTTCAGATAGTTAATTCCGAATGGTGGGATAAAGTAGATAGTAATTCTATAGTAGACGACCATAACAAGATTAGACAAGAATGGGTCACACTAATTGATAAATTTCAAGATCGATTTTTATTTGCCACTGATGCCCATAAAACTTTAAGATGGAACAGCTACAACAATATTGTGTTATGTTGGAGAAACATTCTTGGACAACTAGATGCAGATTTAGCCAAAAAAATATCCTATACCAATGCTGCAAAGCTATATAAGATATCATAAAGGAATAGCGTGACAAAGGCCAAAGTAAAAAGAATATTTGTGTGCGGTCCTCCGGGAGGCATGTTCTCAACCATAGATCGATACCTGCGTGTGGGATTGCTTCAACATGTTGACAATTCTGATATAACGCCCCAGAGATTCTGGGGCGGACATATTGGTGCTTACTGGCACCCGGGCAACGAACCTAGTTGGGACTGGATATTAAACTTCGGCGAATATGATCGAGATCACATAATAGAAACACTAGACAGTGCATATTCAAACCCAATACCCGATGCCAGCGAAAAAGAATTCATCATACGAACACACAAAAGCCATTTCTGGGCCTTGCATTATGACAAAATTATAGAGTTATTTCCCGAAGCAGACATAATTACAACAATTATAGAACCGCATGTTGCTTTTATATGGTGGGAACTATGTGGTGGCCACGACACTGTACATAATAATTACAAATTTTTTCATAGGAACTATGAGGCTATCTGGCAAGAAATAAATGTACAAACTACGGCAACAAAGAAATTTGTTGAAAAATATAATATTACTCCTGTCTATTATGATATGGATTTTCTTACAAAAAATTATGGGACTATGTCTATACATTTAAAAAGAATGGCAGCAGAAGGCATGCGCCATCCGGGCGGATACAATCATTTTTTAGGGGGAATGGCAGATGGTACAGGGTTGAGCGATAATGTGAAAGTTGCCTTTAAACCGGGATGTCCTAGACAGTTTAATCTATGAGAATGAATTATTGGTTAGGCGGTGGGTACACTGCCCATATTCCTCGTGAAATCTTAGAAAAAAATGATAATACTATCAATACACCTATATTACCAACAGTTAGTCATCATTCTAGATTTGAATGGATATACAAATATATAGGCGAAAAGAAATCTGTAATTCCTGCATTAAAATTGATGTTTTATACTACTGATAAAGAAGAGTATAATCTCGGTACACATAGTCTTAATCTAGATGACGGTGATTTCTTTTTTAAATATTGTCTACCTCATACTCCGCCTGGATCTAGATTTTGGTTTTTTAAATTGAAAACTGTTAAGTTATATTTAGAAGAATACGAAGACTCTCTAAAGAATGTCACAATGACCGATTGGATGGAAGTTAAACGATTAGAAAATCCAAAATTAGCAACTGCCTCTAGAGAGAGGATGGCTGAGCTTATGCTCGAAAGATTGGACAAAGTTGCTGATAGATACGGTGCTGGTGAGTGGAAACCGTTTACTCCCAATGACTATTTCGATAATGGGGATCTAAGTGAAACTCCCTTGTTATATCGATTGTATACAAAACCTTAAAATTTTACATTTGGTAGTCTAGTACTTGCTATTTAATTATAGACCAACTATACTATACTTGTGGTCGTGAGTGGAATTGGCAGACCTCCCGCTTGGCCCATAGCCAAGAGTGGGGACGGGACAAAGTCGTAGACAGAGTCTTTGTAGGTTCGAAACCTACCGACCATACCAGTTTTAAGCCCCTACAAGCAAGGTGGCTTATAAGTATTAGAACATAACTATAAGGAAACAATTATGTCAACAACAGTAGAACAACTAAAAGCAGACTTCGAAGCATTCTTAGCAGAGGACGCAAAATTCACAGCTGGCAACGGTGCAGCAGGAACTCGTGCTCGCAAAGCTCTTCAAGAAGTTGCCAAGGGTGTTAAAGCTCGTCGCAACGAAATCACAGAAGAAAAGAACGCTCGCAAAGAAGCCAAGGCCTAATAAAATGAGCGATCAAGATTCTATAGTAGATCTTGGTGAAGACAGTGCCACTGCCACAATTGATTGGGGTGGCACTGATACCATTACTCTTAGCCCAGGTACGTACGGAGTTGATTTAAGTAGCATGAGTACTATCACCCTACCAAGTCCTAGTACTACTTTTACTTACAGCGGAATGGGTGCAACTGTTGGTGGCATTACTACTATTAATAATATCAACAGCAATAGTCAATGGACTACAGGAACAACAGGTTATGCATATAACAATACTCTTACTCCTAACACAGTCAATATCAGTACCACAGGTATTGAAATGGCTGCTGGGACCGATATTACTGTTGGTGGGCAGAGTTTAAAAGAGTTCATGAAGAAGATGGAACAGAGACTTGCTATACTAGTACCTGATCCTGCAAAACTTGAAAAGTTTGAAGCACTTAAGAAAGCCTATGAACATTACAAGACCATGGAAAGTCTTTGTTTCGATGAACCAATTGAAGAACCCGAGCAGTAAATACAAATGAATGTTAAACTTTTATCATACAGCCAACCCGCAGTCGAATTTCGAGATATGGGCATCGAAGATGCGCAGGAACTCATTGCGTATTGCGCCCGTGTCAGCAATCCTGCCAATCAACTCAACACAGACACATCCGAAAAACTCATCAGATACTTGGTCAAGCACCAACACTGGAGCCCACTTGAAATGGTCTCCGCCTGTATCGAAATCACCACCACCCGAGATATTGCCCGACAGATCCTTAGACACAGAAGTTTCTCATTCCAAGAGTTCAGTCAGCGATATGCTGACCCTACTAAAGACCTGTCGTTTGTATGTAGAGAAGCACGGCTCCAAGATCCAAAAAACAGACAGAACAGCGTCCCAGTCGATGATCAACTCTTACAAAATGAATGGTATCGTGCTCAACAACGAGTTATCTATGCTGCCAAACGAGAATACGAATGGGCCATTGCCAACGGCATAGCCAAGGAACAGGCTCGTGCTGTGCTGCCGGAAGGTCTTACAGAAAGTCGCCTGTATATGAATGGCACACTGCGTTCATGGGTACACTTCATTGAACTACGTTCGGCCAATGGCACACAACTAGAGCATCAGGAAGTTGCTAAGGCCTGTGCCAAAGTAATTGCAGAAATATTTCCATTGGCAGAAAGTCTTGTCAAATGAAAGAAAAGATTGATCAGTTTTGCAAAAACTACGAAATTCAAATCGTAGATGATCAAAAACGTAGGGCCAGATATCACCCTCCTAAGTATTTTACAGATCCCTCTCGAGCAGACATTGTAAGTAAAGATTTTGTAGAATATGAAACAGAAAAAGTCTTTACCGTTCAAATACCCGAAAGCCGCTTTCGTGCTCTTGTAGAAATGGAGCAGAGATTTTTTGGCAATCACACGCACGGTTATAGCGATGCTGATATGTTTTCCATGCTGATGGAAAAGGAACGTGAGGAAAGTTGGTATCGGCAGTCAAATCAAGCTGTACAAAAAGCCTACGAACAATATTCAATCATGCTCAATCTAGTAGGATATCAAAGGAAGATATGAACGAAATACAGATATTATCAGGATGTTTGGCATTTTTAGTATTATGTGGAGCAGTTTATCGACATATCGGATTTGATAAAATGAGAGAATGCTACGGCATTTGGTTTACAAAGACGTACTGGACAGACTACAATACCGTAGAATTTGCCAGTTGGACCGCTAAAGCCTGCATCATTATTCCCGGATTAATTTTTGGAATTAGTATTTGGTGGTTGTATTTCTTTACCTTGGCAACAAGTCTAACACTTATCTGGGCCAGTGAAAAGAAACTACTGCCAACACTCGTAGGATTTAACACCATTTGGGTTTGGATCAGCTGCATGGTTTTGGCACAAAATCTTGTGAAATAAAACGATTCAAAAAAGATTCTTATTGACAGGTTTCTAGAAAGATAGTATAATTAAGTTGTTCAACAGAGAAAACACACTATTATGGCACATCACACAAACTACTGGTCATGCACTCCTTTTGCAGATTGGCTCCGCGGCACTAAAAAACTCAGTGCGGGCACCAGCGAGGAATGGGACGATTGGACCACTGCGGCTCAGATGAAGCACAATTTTCGTTACTGGCTAGCTGAAGAGGCCCTAGGCTATATCCAGGATTTTGTCACTTGGCCTGTTAGAAAGATCTACGATGTTAAGTATTACATCAATAACCGTTGGATTACTCGTACTCACTCTCTTACCGCCCATGCTCGTGATATCAAGCCTGGCGCTTGGTGTGATGTTGGCAATCGGTTCCTGCCATGCCTATTTAATGAGTTGGTGGATTTTGTCGAAGTCGAATCCGCATGGTCGCACATTGCCTGGGGAGATAAGGAAGCTCGTGCAAAGTATGATCCTCCCTTTTACGCTACTGGTTGGTGGCGCTGGCGCACTTGGCGTTGCCCTCAAGCAGGTATCGATCATCTTGACTGGGCAATGACACTGACTAATACCGACTGGTGTGGTCCAGAGCATCCAGACTACGGCAAGCCAACTGGTCAAGCCATCCGTGCAAAAGAAATCAAAGAACTTTATGTATGGTGGACCACTACCTATCGTGCTCGTCCTGATCCCTACGATGCCAGTGGCTGGACTGCGGCCTGTGAAGCACAGCGAGAAGCCAATGGTGGAAAGTTAAGTTTTAGCACCCCTAAAGATCCTGTACTTAAAAAAGCCAGCGATAAGGCTCATAAGTTGCTTCAAAAGATTGAAGAGGGTTATGAAAAAGAAGATGAAGCTATGATGATTCGACTGATCAAAGCTCGTGACAGCCTATGGACTTAAACCTAAACTATTGTGATTGCGAGAATAAAAAATTATACTCGCAAGAGTATGACGCTTACTATTGCAAGTCTTGCGATAAATGGTTAGAGGATAAATGTGATGACCCAACGTGTGAATATTGTACCAACCGACCACAGACACCAGTCTAGCCCTTTTAGACGATGGGTCAACGAACTTTGGATGGAGAATCGAGAAGAACGGTTGCTCTATGGCGAAGAACCTGCTACAATAAATCAGTATTGGGAACGATACAAATTTTGGCTCAAACGAGAATACAAACATCAACGAGATAAAGCATGAAAGCACAGACACCTGCTGAGGGAATTTTAAAGACCAACGACTGGGGAGACAGTCGTGCCTATCATGTAGTATGCGAGTGTGGCAGTCCAGACTGTTCTCATAACCTATGGGTCGAGGCAGACGACACCGGCGTGGCTGTAATAGTCTACACAACCGTTCGGTCTAACTTTTGGTCTAAGCGTCGGTGGACTCACCTTTGGACCTTGCTCACCAAAGGCTATGTAGACTTTGAAGGCAGTATTCATCTAAAAGAACAAACAGCATTAAACTACGCAGAAACTCTCAAATTGGCAATCAAAGATGTTAAAGATTTCAAAAAGCCCTAACCGAATGACCTTTCAACAAGAACGTTCTGAAAAGCGATTGGAAGATCCCGCTATCACTGAAGAACAACGAGTCAACGCACAGGCCTATGTTGACATGTGGGCCGATTGGCGGGCCGAAGCCGATTCACGAGAACTCACCCCCGAGTGGCAGGAAAACAACATGGAGTACGATCTCCGTACCTGCGAACTGATGTTAAATAAAGTTCGAAGCAGTGATACCTATGCTCAAAACTTATATGCGGCCATGTGCAATAGACAATTTCAAAAATTGGATCTCATGCCTGTTCTCAAAGACGAGCGATGGAGTGCCAGTTGGCGTAGTGCCGGTGGAATAATTGCCAATATGCGTGAGGAAGGTGATTACATTGATTGGTACTGCTCTGGCATCGGAGATGGTCTAGGCAATGGTGATCTAGATGGCACTAAAGGATATGTTCCAGAAAGTGTAGTCACTGATGAAATTCGTGAGGATCTAAAACAATTGGGTTGGATTGTTTTGGATATAGAAGATGATGACCGTTAAGGAGGTTAGAAAGCAACCAAAATGACATATATGCTATACGAAGTTTGGGCCGAAGATGAGGACGGCCATAATGAATTATTAGATACCACTGCTAGTCAAAAAGAAGCATTTGAAATAGCACAATCTAGTCTCAGCGACGGATATCTATCATCCACAGTTTATCAAGAAACTGATAATGGAGACCCAATCCTTATCAAAACTTTTCAAAATGACCCGCTTGACAACTAGACAAAACGATGTTATAATATACATATTGTTTAATTAATAGGAGTGTGGCAATGGCAACTAAGGCAAAACATCTAGCAGAAGCTCGTGCATCTAAAGGCAAAGACTATTCTCCAAAGTGGGACGGTCACGAAGCTTGGGATACTAATCAGTTCCTGCGTCAGTTCCATATTGCCATGAGCTGGTATCGTTTAGAGTCTAGTGGTAAAGAACTCAAACCCAAAGTGATCAATTGGATGAGTGCTAACGGCTACACCAAAGATCAAATTGCTGAATTTAAGAAAACCAAAGACAATCGCTGTGGTACAACTGTAGGTGCAATTGCTGCCTGTTTGTTAAAAGGTATGCCACCTGTTCGTGCAGACTTTAACGACGGTCGTAGTTCAGCTGTTTGGTTAGGCCAAGCCATTGCCAAGATTGTCAGTGAAGGCAAAGATGACACAGATGACAGCGAAGAAGTAGAAGTTAAACCCGCCGGCCCTGTTGTTAGTATTCAAGACCGGGTACGTGAAGCATCTTACAAGATGACTGAGGAAATTGAAACAGCCATTGAGGCGTTTCAAACAGATCCAGAAACATTTGATCCCAAGGCATTCAAAGTTCTTAACTTACTTAAGGCCCATCAAGCCAAAGCAGCCCATGCTCGAGTTATTCGAGATTTTTATGCTAGAGATTTAGATGAGCTAGTGGAAGCGGCCACAACTAAAGACGAACAACTTAAAGAAGCCTACAGTCATCTAAGCAAGATACAACTGCGTAAGATTACAGCATTCTATCAAGAAATTGTCAGTGCCTGCGAGATGTTGGCACAAGAAGCCAAAGTCAACCGCAAGCCCAAGGCTAAAAAGGCTGTGCCTGCAGAGAAGATTATTGCCAAGCTCAAATACAAAAAAGCAGATGAGCCGCTTAAATTGGTGTCTATTAATCCTGCAGATATCCTAGGTGCTAAAGAACTGTGGACCTACAATACCAAGAGCCGTAAGTTGGGCAAGTACTTGGCTGCTGAGTTCCAAGAACTTGGCGTCAAGGGTACCACAATTACAGGCTTTAACGAAGCAACATCTGTACAAAAGACACTGCGTAAACCAGCTGATCAGCTTAAAGAATTTAAGGCAGCAGGTAAAGTGGTGCTACGTAAATTCCTTGAAGATATCAATGCCGTCGATACACGCATGAACGGGCGTATCAACGAAGACATAATTCTGTTAAAAATTGTCTAACGTTTAGATCGGAGTTTGATAAATACTGGTATGAACAATACCAATATCGATCAAACTCTAACAGATTTAAGCAGAGTTCTTAAAGAACTTGTTGATGCGGCCCACCAACCTGTTGCCCAAGAAATAACTCAATACTTAGAATTCCGTGCCCGCAAAGGTGAGGAAAACTTTGGAAAAGGCGTTATTTGGAGCGGTAATGGGTATACTAAACAGTTTGTATTCAACGGAAATCCTGATAGATTTTTCTCATCAGAAAGCATTGATCTAGATAAAGATCGACATCTTGCTATTGGTGGAACTGTTGTACTATCTAGTAAAGAGCTAGGTACATCAGTGACCAAAAGCAATTTACAAACTGTTGGTAGACTCAAGGGGTTGATTGTTGATGGTTCATTAAATATCAATCAATACCTGATTTATAACGGTACTACTGATCGATTAGGCCTAGGCACTGACGCACCCAATGCTGCTCTTAGTGTTGCAGAAAATGCCATTGAAGTTATGTTAGGTACTAACGATGCATTCCATGGAATGGTTGGTACATACGCTAGTACAGATTTTGATATTGTCACTGATAATACCGCACGTATTTCAGTAAAGGCCAACGGCAATGTCGAGCTAGGCAATCCCAACCGAAATCCTATACAGGTCAAGGTTAACGGAAAACTAAGCGTTGGTGTTGAGAATCCAGATCCTGCTGTTGATTTACATGTGGCAGGGGCTGTACGTTTCAGCGGTCATATTCATATGTACGCAGGAGAACCTCCGCAAGAAGGTACCTATGCAGTAGGCGACATTATTTGGAATACCAATGCCAGAGTTGGTACAGGTGTAGGTTGGGTCTGTCTAAGAGCCGGTAGTCCAGGTGCGTGGTATCCATTTGGTGAGATCAAAGAAAGAGGCTAAACTATGGCCAACACGGCCCTTGTTATAGGCAACGGCGAAAGTCGTTTTCAAATCAACCTAAATGATTTTACAGACACACATGTTCTTGTAGGCTGCAATGCCATACATAGGGACTGTGTTGTTGATCATTTGATCTGTTGTGATCACAGAATGGTTAGAGAAGCATTAGAAAATCCCAGTACCGCAAACTCAACTATTCATGTTAGAGACAACTGGCATCACTATTTTAGAAAGATAGAAAAAAATAAAAACGTAAAACTTCTTCCCGACCTTCCCTATCAAGGAGATCTTCGTCCTGATAAAGCTATTCATTGGGGGTCTGGTCCGTATGCTGTTCTTGTTGCCTCACAATTAAATTTACCTACGGTATCACTTGTTGGTTTTGATTTATACGGTAGACAAGATGTTGTAAACAACATGTACAAGGGAACTAATAATTATTCTCATCCAACCTCTAGTGCTGTGGATCCTAGCTATTGGATATACCAAATAGGAAAATTGTTTTCATTGTTTCCTAATACTCAATTTAATATCATCAATACAGAAGGTTGGAAGATGCCCATAGAATGGCAATACGATAATGTTAAAAAAGAATCTATTGGGGTTGCATTACCTATAAATACCTTGTATAATTAATCTATACACACAGGCACAGCGGACTTTTTAACGTCATTCATCCCGCTATATAAACTCTGCATGTCGTCAAACTTGCTACCTTAATAAAGGAGACTAGAGATGGCAAAATTTTTCTCAACAAAACATTACGGACACAACATCGGTCTGTCGGCGGTATTCCGTCAACCCAACGCAGATCACAGTCACTGTCACTTGCTACATGGCTACAGTCTAGCGTTTACGTTCACATTTGGCTGTGACTCATTAGACAACAAAAACTGGGCAGTAGACTTTGGCGGGCTCAAACCACTCAAGGCATGGCTGGAAGATAACTTCGATCATAAATTAGCTTTGGATAAATCAGATCCGCACTTGGCCAAGTTTCAAGAACTAGAAGCATTGGATCTAGCAGAGATTAGAATATTTGATGGTGTAGGTGCAGAGAAGTTTGCCGAACATGCCTTTAACTTTGCTGATCAATTAATTCGAGAAAAGACCAACAATCGTTGCTATTGTGTTCGAGTTGAATGTGCCGAGCACGGTGCTAACTCCGCAATATACGAAGCCTAACACAATGTACGCATAAATAATAATATGCGTACATTTAACATTAACCAACTTACCATCGGTAACAAACTACCCTTTGTTCTTATTGCTGGCCCGTGTCAAATAGAAAGTCAGGATCATGCCGAGGCAACCTGTGCCAGACTGATTGCTATTACAGCATTACTTGGTATTCCTCTGATATACAAAAGCAGTTTTGATAAAGCCAATCGTTCTAGTATTAGCACTAAACGAGGTGTCGGTATTACAGAAGGTCTTGACATTCTCAATGCTATCAAGCATACTTTCGGAGTGCCTGTTTTAACAGATATTCACGAATCGTGGCAGGCAAAAGAATGTGCAGACGCTGGTATTGACATATTACAAATCCCTGCATTCCTTTGCAGACAAACTGATTTATTATTAGCCGCTGGAGAAACCGGATGTGCTATCAATGTCAAGAAAGGGCAGTTTCTTGCTCCTCACGATATGAAGAACGTTGCTGCAAAGATTGCGTCAACTGGTAATGAACGTATTATGTTATGCGAAAGAGGATACACTCATGGATATAATAATCTTGTTGTTGATATGCGTAGTTTACCCATTATGGCAGGCACCGGGTATCCAGTGGTCTTTGATGCCACACATTCTGTTCAGCAGCCAGGGGGATTGGGCACAGTCTCCGGAGGGGATCGCACTATGGTCCCGTACCTCGCGAGGGCAGCAGTGGCCACCGGATGCGTAAGTGCTGTGTTCATGGAATGTCATGAAGATCCAGATAACGCACCCAGCGACGGTCCTAACATGATCAAATTAGACGACCTCAGCGATATTTTAAAAGACCTAATAGCCATCGATGAAATTGTCAAAAGAAAATCTCACTAAAGATCAGTGGCGCCACTATAAGAAATTTGGGTTTCCTCCTACAGAAATTAGTGTAGAGGAACCAATAGTTCAAGAACCTAAACCCATACCTTCTCACACTGAAACAATTTCTGTGTTATGTGTACGGTTTGGCTGGCGATATGGTCGTGAATATGTTGAACGTCTACGCAACATGGTAGCTAGACATCTAACAGTACCTTACGAATTTTATTGTTTAACTGACGATCAACATCCAATAGACGGTGTTATCAGCATTGTAAGACCTAATGAAGGCTATGCTAAAGGTTGGTGGCATAAAGTTCACATGTTCGATCCCAGGTTAAATCTTCGTGGAAGAGTTTTATATTTTGATTTGGATATTGTTATTCACAATAACATTGACAAGTTGGTATTAGGATATGACCAAGAGTTTTTGGGCATTAGAGATTTCAACAGAAAATTTAATCCCCAATGGAATATTCTTAATAGTTCTGTTATGAGTTGGCCTGCAGGATTGCATCCGGATATCTTTACCGTATTCCAAACTAATCCCAAGCAGGCTCAAAAATTACACGGTGATCAAGATTGGATTTGGCAAGTGGCAAAAAGTCGTATAACCTTTTGGCCTGAACGATGGATACAGAGCTACAAATGGGAAATCCGAGATAGAAACGAACTTACGTATAGTGGCGGTAAAAGACATTTTAAAGATATTCGCAGCCCAAAGATACATCCAGAGTGTTCGGTATGTGTATTCCACGGCGAACCAAAACCCGAAGATGTTAAAGACCCTTTTATTGTTGACAACTGGCAGTGATTGTGTTATACTAGTAGTATGACAAATACTATTACCCCCGAAGCGTTACGCACTCTTCTTCTTGAAAATGAGTGCATTGTTGAGTTTACCAAAGTGAATGGCGAGATTCGATCAATGCCCTGTACACTTAAAGCAGAGTTTATTCCTGATCCTGTCCCTGCCCCGCATTTCACTAATACAGACAATCCCATTGACTTGCCCAAAGTTAAAAAAGAAAACCCAGATGTTATGAATGTTTGGTGCCTAGATAAAAATGAATGGCGCAGTTTCCGTATTGCTAATGTTATTTCAGCGAAAGTAAAAAATGCCTAAACGTATCGGCTTTGCCTGCAAGTGGATCGATGGTCCCAATCAAATTAACGGGATCAAGCAAAAAGACAACTGTAAACAGTATAATACAGGGTCTACTACGGTATCTTGGTTAAATAGACAACAGAAAGAAACAGCCGAACAGAAGCTCTGGTCCCTGATGGAACAGAATATTGAAAGCTGTCGCTTACTGGTTGAAAAGGTAGGTACACTTAATGAAAATCTTAGAATGGTACGACTCAGCAGCGATATCCTTCCTGTTTACACTGAGCCATCTTGGAGCTGGTTTTGGCGGCTTCCCGATGTTAGGGCATATTGCGAAAGAGGATTTGGACAAATCGGAGATGTGGCTCGTAAGGCTGATGTTCGGTTGTCTATGCACCCTGGCCAGTTTACTGTGCTTGCATCTGAGTCTGATGATATTGTAAATCGATCAATAGAGGAATTCGAATATCATGTGGACATGGCTAGATGGATGGGATATGGCAAAACGTTTCAAGACTTTAAAATCAACGTTCATATCTCGGGTCGACGAGGCCCCAATGGAATACGTGCTGTTCTGGGCCGCTTGACGCCCGAGGCTCGTAATACACTCACAATCGAAAACGACGAAATGACCTGGGGTATTGAACACAGCCTTGAGCTAGTCAATGACTGTGCGTTGGTCATGGACATACATCATCATTGGATTAAAACTGGAGAATACATTGACCCATCTGACGACCGTGTTAAAAGGATTATTGATAGTTGGCGTGGTGTTCGCCCTACTTTACATTACAGTGTTTCACGGGAAGACTGTATTATTGACCATCCCGGACATATCCGCCCCGATCTTCCGTCCCTCTTAGAACAGGGCTACAAGAAACAAAAACTCAGAGCCCACTCAAACTTCTACTGGAACACAGCAGTGAATGAATGGGCACTGAGCTTTAGAGACGACTTTGATATGATGTGCGAAAGCAAGGCTAAGAATCTAGCCAGCTTTGCACTCTACGAACAAAGTCTTACGCAGCCGGCTTTGCTTTTGGCTTAGAAGGTGCTTTTGGCTTTGCAGTCTTTGGAGCAGCAGGCTTCTTGGCGAACTGTTGCTTTTTAGGTGCAGGCTTTTTAGCAGGTGCCTGAGCAACCACAGCCTCTGGTACAACTACCACTGCGTCAACTGCTGGTGCAGGTGATGCCTCTACAACTGGCACTGTCTCAACTTTGTATGGTACTTCCGCAGCTTGTTCTGCTGGCTTACCACCAAATAGTTTCTTTAATAAACCGATCATATTAAAATCTCCTTGTAGGTTATTTATGCGCTAAATATAGGATGGCACTACATTTCATCAAATACCTACACGAAGATACTGATACCAGAGAGATAGTTCAAAACAAGTTGAGTTTTGGCAAAGAAGAGCTTGATCCTGTTATGAGTAAAGCTACTCTAGACTATCACTTTTCTGGGCTAGCTGCCAAGTACGTTGAAAGATACAATGCAGGTGAAGGCGATGCTAAGTTTAATTATGGCGGTGCAATGCTGCATAATTTTTACTTTGGAAATCTAACTCCTCCTAGGGCTGCTAATAAGCCCACGGAAATGTCGGGTAAACTGATTAACGATGTCTATGGCAGCTTTGATGCATTTAAAGAAGCTGTTGAAAAAGAAGCTATGGCTATTCAAGGTTCAGGTTGGGTGTATATGGACGTTGCGGGTAAACTGCATACCATACACAATCACGAATATGCTAAAGGAATGAAAATTGCTCTGTTAATAGATTGGTGGGAACATGCATGGGCACTGGACTACCAACAGGACAAGGCCAAATACCTTTCAAATATTTGGCGTATCATCGACTGGTCTGTCGTGAACGACCGCTTAATAGGAGAATAACATGTTAGAAACATTATTTTGGTTAGCACTAGGTGCAGTTATTGGTTGGAATTTTCCGCAACCGGAATTTGCAAAAACCATACAAGCTAAGATCGTATCAGCATTCAAGAAGTAAACAAAACCCACGCCGTAGGCGTTGTATATAATATAAACACTCTAAAGGAGAATGTTATGAAGAAGCTAGTTATAGCATTGTTAATTGCAGGTGCAGGTGTTACATCGGCACACGCAGACGGGTATCGTCATCACGGTGGACATTATCGTGGAGGAAACGGTTGGGGTTGGGTAGCACCGTTAGCTATTGGGGGAGTTATTGGTTATGAACTTAACCGCCCCCGATACTACGACCCGCCAGTGATTGTACAGCAACCAATCTACTCGGTAACCACATCTCAAAACTGCACAGTTTGGACTGAAACCCAATATGCAGATGGTACCATAACACGTACTAGGACTTGTACACAATAATATGGCATACTCAGATAAAGTAATCGATCATTATGAAAATCCCAGGAATGTCGGATCTTTTGATAAGAGCGATCCAAGCGTAGGCACCGGTATGGTTGGTGCCCCTGCTTGTGGTGATGTAATGAAATTACAAATAAAGGTGGATCATGATACAGGTATTATTACAGATGCAAAATTTAAAACGTATGGCTGCGGATCGGCTATCGCGAGTTCGAGTCTCATTACAGAGTGGGTCAAAGGCATGCACCTCGACCAAGCCGGAGCAATCAAAAACTCCGACATCGCCGAAGAACTAGCCCTACCTCCAGTTAAGATACATTGTAGCATATTGGCCGAGGATGCTATTAAAGCAGCCGTTGATGATTACCGTAACCGACACAGCCAGTAAACGAATTAAACAAAATTTGGCAAAACGTGGCCATGGTGTTGGTATTCGTATAGGTGTAAGAACTACAGGCTGTAGTGGTCTAGCATACACCATGGAATATGTGGATGAATACACCGCAGAAGTGGGAGTGACTAATTTTGCACACGACGGGTTTGTTGTATTAGTAGATGCCAAAAGTCTGGCTTATTTAAACGGGTTGACCATGGATTGGATTCGCAATGGACTCAATGAAGGATTCGATTTTATCAATCCCAACGAGCGCGATCGTTGCGGGTGCGGCGAAAGTTTTAGAGTTTAATATTTGCCTACAGGCAGTTCAGTGCTGGCCGGCATATCCCAAATCTGCTTGCGTTCAACACCCTTACGCTGAGCAAATTTCTTGGCATCACAACTAGAGCAGACATGAAAGTAGTTGTTGCTCAAACGCTTGTGATCCATATGTTTTAGATCCCTAGTAAAAGTTTCATCGCAATTATCGCAACGGAAGACTGCAACGGTCTTTTTACGAACGTATTCATGCGGTGTTCCCAATTTACTGAGTCTAACATGTTGAGTTTGTTGGGTTTCTTTTTTTAAGAACATCACGTATTTACATTCGGCTTATAAAACTTTGGGCTAAATAGTAGAGCAACCATACATCTTAGGATCTACCATGGCAAGAAAAATTATTGATACCGGCGTTGTAGGCAACGACGGCACTGGCGACAGTATACGAGACTCATTCCGTAAGGTAAATGACAACTTTAGAGAACTTTACAGTTCGTTAGGTTTAGGTGAGAAGCTTACTTTTAAAAATCTAGACGATACTCCTAGCAGTTATCTTGGGCAAGAAAACGCATTACTTGCCGTTAATAATACCGAGACAGGAGTTGTTTTTAAACAGTTAACTCCGGGCTCTGGTATCAGTTTAGATTTTACTACCAACATAAACGAAATTAGAGTTAGCTCTGAGTTTTCGGAAGTTGTTGGAGATTCTAGTCCTCAACTAGGCGGAAATCTAAGTGCAAGATCTGGAGGACTACAATATAGAATTTTAGATCTAGGAACTAACGCACTTCCTATCACCCCACTATACGAACACGAAGCTGTTAATAAACGATATGCCGATAGCAAAATTGCTAGAGCAGGTGTTGATACAGTAGATCCTAGAACTGGGTTAACTAACAGTTCGTTTGGTAGAATGAGCGGACCTCTTATACTTTCTAGAGATCCTGAACCAGAAGACGATGATATTTATGGCGGATTAATTGCTGCAACTAAAAGATATGTAGACAATTCAGCTTTTGGCAGTTCAGTAAACTTGTATGTTGCAACTTCTGGTCAAGATGATAGAGTTGGGGTTAGTGCTGCTCTACAAGGTCGTGCATTGGCCTATGCCTATCGCACGTTGGAAGCTGCGCTTAAACGGGCAGAGGAAATAGTATTAGAAGCCAGAAACGAAATTGGTCCTTACAAAAAAACATTAACTTATAATAATGGTGCAGCAGAATGTACCTTGGATGACATAACAGACGCTCCCGCCAGTGGTTCTGGGTTTAGCGGATCACCGTTAATGAGTGTGGATTCAGTAGTTGTTAATAATGTTGGTGTGAACTATAGACCAGGTGATATACTGACTGTTGTCGGTGGAGCATTTGTTCAGCCAGCTAGAATTGAAATATTATCAACCACTGAAGCGGGCGGTGCATTAACATTTAGAATATTATCTACTGGTGTTTACAGCAGTTTACCTCCTACCAACACCAATGTGGCCACTACTGATGACAGTGCTAACGGACAACTTGCCACACTGAATCTAACCTATAGAGTCAACAATGTTGTGGTAAATGCTGGTGGAAGTGGCTACGGACTTGTATCTGTTAGAATTTCAGGTGGTGGCGGGTCAGGTGCATTTGGAACTGCTGATGTCCTTAGCGGCATTGTTCAAAGTATTACCATAACTGACCAAGGTTCTGGTTTTACCAGCTTACCTGTGGTATCAGTGTCTCTTCCAAGATTCTTAATTAATACTGACGGATACCGAACAGACTTTACAGGTGATGTGACCACATCAACTCCAAGTGCTGTTAGAAGCAGAGACATTCGAGAAGGTCTGTATCTTCGAGGTGAATCATCAGGTGCACTGGCACAGATACTATCTCACCAAGGTGCATTAGATAGCCTCGGCAACGAAATTTTTGATGTGGATCTAAAGTACGGAACTTTTGTGATTGGCGAAGTAATATCTTACGGCGACGTTGCAAAAAATATTCAAATTAGTATATTAGTAGAAACTGGTGTCTACGAAGAAAATTTACCCTTAAGACTTCCCAACAACGTGTCTATTATTGGTGACGAATTTAGACGTTGTATTATTAGACCCAAGCCAGGCATAAGTTCAAGTCCTTGGGCGTTTTTGCATTTTAGAAGAGACCTATCAGTGGGTGTTGCTGGCACTGACTTGATAACACTAACTGATAGACTGTTTGGATATCACTATCTCCAAGACACATCACAGCCCATTTATCCTCTAGTTAACAATCGAGGCTTTTATAGATCAGCTGCACAGCTCCTACAATTAAATCGTGTGTTCATACAAAAAGAAGTAGTGGGCTGGATAGCTGATCAAGTGGCAGAAGAAATTTCTCCGTTCACTGCTGCTTTCTTGTACAACAGCGAAACTTGTGAAAGGGATGTAGGACTTATTATTGACTCTATGATATTTGATTTGAAGTGGGGCGGCTCAAATAGAACCATATCATCGGCACTTAAATATTATGGCAATGCCAGCGGATTAATTGCAATCAATGCTCAACTATCACAGACTATTGCGGCTATTCGACGACTGGGCACACTTGCTCAACTGGTTATTCGAAATGTAGAAATCCAAGAACTTTATCAAGATGCCTATCCTCAAATCATAGACGGTGCCTATATTGCTGAAGTTGGTACTACCGGAACATCATTTAATATTACCGGAGTCACTAACGCCAACCCAATTGCAATTACTACCGCTACTGCTCACGGACTAGCTTCAGGCAACCAAATTTTAATTAGTGGAGTAGGTGGTACCACACAAATCAATGGCAACGACTATTATGTCACTGTTATAAATGCAACATCATTTTACATATACAGTGATGCTGCAAGAACAATTTCAGTTAGCGGTGTAACCTATGGAACATATACATCCGGCGGTAGTGCCGTTAGTATTGGCGGAGTGGTAGGTGCATTAATTAATGTTGTTATTGATGTCATTGATAATTCAGGAAGTGTTAACTATCCTAAAAATAACGACGAGATGGACGTTATATTGTGTAATGACGCTGTACGTATACAGTCAATCACATTCCAAGGGCATGGCGGATTTGCCATGGTACTTGATCCAGAGGGCCAGATCCTTGCCAAATCTCCATACGCTCAAGAGTGTGCGTCGTTCTCAAAGGGAACTGGGGCTCAGACGTTTGCAGGCGGCCAATACATTGACGGCTTTACCGGCAACTTAAAATTTAAAATTCTAAGTAAAGATTCAAATACGTTCTTGCGTGTGGGCGAGTTGAAGCGCATACCTCAACTGCCTGCTTCTTTTATTGTTGAAGACACAGTATATAGAATTAACTATGTTAGAGACTACACATTTAACACAGCAGGTTCTACAGCGTCATTTGTTCTAGATGAAACGACTCCTTGGCCGTTTGATTTATTCACCTACAACGAAGCTATCTGCTCTAGAGACGTTGGCCTAATTTTAAATGGCGTTGGCTATGACGTTGTGTTTGGCACTAATTATCATTCTAGACGATCTGGTTTGACCTATAGACTGGCAGCTGCCAGCGTGGTCATCGAAGATCAATTAGATTTAACTGTTCGAGCAATAGAAGAAGCGCACACACTGGCATCTAATTATTTGACATTGTATCCTACTGCGCAGTCAATTGTCGAGACCAGTAAAGTCAATATTGCCAATATTGTTAGAAATGGTAGTACATTTGCAGCGGCTTTATCGTTTACAAATCCTCCTGGGCTAGCAGCTAATAGAGTCAACGCCAGTTCATTACTGCAAGCAAACATTCAATTTATCAAAGATGAGACTGTTGGATACCTAGCCTCTACCTACCCCTCACTGTCATTTAATCAAACAACCTGCGCTCGAGATGTTGAGTACCTTGTTGAATCATTGATATATGATATTTTGTATGGTGGTAATAGTGAAACTAGAAAAGCAGGTATCAAATATTGGGATGGAGTAGGATCTGCGGCTGTATTGCAAGTTCCTGTAGGACAACAAGCACAAACTGCCGACGGCATTAACTATGCCAAATATCTAGCCAAGCAGGTCATTGTTAGTCTAGCTCCTACTATCTCATACACAGCTACTCCAAGAGTGGGTGGCTCTGCAAGCGATGGTGCCATTCAATCTGTAATCGAAACATTGTTAACTAATGTTGCAGCCATTGTGACCAGCGGTGTAGGATCTGCTACTGCTGAAACATTGCCTAACCTGGGGGCATACGCATATGCTGGGACTGCTATAACTGCACGTACAATAATTAACACAAATAAAACTGCCATTCAAGCGGCAGTAATTACTTTTGTAAATGAAAATGCCAATGCCTACGAAGTACTGATGCCTGGTAATAGATCGATGTTGTCCAACGACTACACGCAGATCAATGACCTAGGTTATGGTATTGTGGTCAACAACGGTGGATTAGCAGAATGTGTGAGTATGTTTACCTACTACTGCCATATCTCATATTACTCGATTGGCGGTGGACAGATTCGATCAATTGGCGGATCAAGTGCTCACGGTAATTTTGCACTAGTTGCTGAAGGTAGCGATCCTCTAGAAGTTCCAACTCCTGTGTCAACATATTACGATCTTGCTCAAGGAGCAAGATGTTATTTCCCTTCAGGATCATATGCCAACGTAGCAGGCGGGCTATCAATATATGTTACTAACTATACATATCCGCCGTCACCAAATTCAGAATTAGAAGTCGACCACGGTCTTGGAACTATATTTAGATATCCAATTACTGGAGTATCTACTGATGATTCGTTGCCTGCTGGAGTGGCAAGACTAAGTCTACGAAGTTCCGAAGGTGCAGGCATCACCGGTCTTGCAGCCGTAATTGCCAACACCACTATATTAACCATTAGACAAAACTCCACAGTGGTTCTAACTGGCAATGCCGTGGACGTTGCTGTTCGACCAAGTACTGGACTAGTGCTTGCTGAGTCCCCTGAAGTATATCGAGTGCTACAATTTGAAGCATATGCCGACCCTGTGGGTGCTAGAACTATTACTATTGCCCTAGGTACTCCTGGAATTATAACCAGAGCATCTCATGGTCTTCAACCAGGATATCAAATTGTTATTACCACAACTGGTGCATTGCCTACAGGATTAACAGCAGGTATAGTTTATTATGTACAGTCAGACGGCTTCACTGCAAATAGTTTTAGACTAGCTACAACAAAACGTGGTGTTGCTATTAATGCAACCGGCAGTCAAAGTGGGACCCATTCCTACACAGTATTTGGTCTTGCGCAGACCACACTGAGAGAAAATTACAACTATATCGATATATCATTATATCCAGAGCAACCATTTGTGACTGCTCCAAGGGTGTGTACAATTTCCATTGCTAATCCTGCGGTAGTTACATTAACCAGTCACGGATTTAGTGCAAACAATGTTGTTAGATTTACCACAACTGGTGCATTGCCTAGCGGAATTTCACTTACTAGACTGTATTTTGTTAAAACGGTATTAGATGCAAATACATTTACCATAACAGATATTGCAACCAGCTCGTCATTACCATTAGAGTGTACGGGAATTCAATATGGTGTCCAACGTGTAGGTCTAGTAATAGGTCGTGCAGGAGATAGTACTGTTGCCATTGTGCCAATCAGCGGTGCAGAAGAGAATCGAGTCCTTGGTACCAAGATTGTGTACAAAGGTGTAGAGTACACCGTGCAGGCCTATCAGAATGAAACAACAACTGGAGATAATTATGGATTGATAACTGTCAGCCCTGCGTTATCAAACTCTTTGATTTATTTTACAAGTCTGCCAACTCTTAAATCTGCGGTACCAAAAGACGAACCAGGCACACTCACAATTAGGATTTCTTTAACTCGTGTGACTTCACATGATCTATTAGAAATTGGTACTGGCTCTTATGCCGATACAAATTATCCAAACGAAATTTATGGTCCGGCAGTTAACGCACTAGATCCAGATTCTGAAACTCAAGAGCGTAGTGTAGGTCGAGTTTTCTATGTGACCACTGACCAATTTGGTAATTTCTCTGTTGGTCCATACTTCCGTGTTGACCAAGGTACTGGTAGTGTGACTTTTGCGGCGTCAATTGCGCTGTCGAATCTAGACGGTATTGGTTTTAAACGAGGTGTTCCAGTAAGTGAATTTTCAACTGACAGTTCGTTCAGTGACAACGCCACTGACACAGTACCGACAGAAAATGCTGCAAGAGGCTATATCGAACGTAGATTAGGAATCAGCCATACTGGTGCTGTATTGCCCTTGGGCACATTGATCCCGGCATTCAGTGGCGGGTATATGGCTCTTGACGGCCAATTGGCCATGAAGTCCGATATGGATCTAGGCAATTTTAAAATTAGGAATGTGGCGGATCCAGTAAATCCAACCGATGCCCTCAATCTTAGAAGTTTAACTCTCAACAACTTAGTTGACTTTCAAGCCACTAATCCGCGAAGTGGTGACATTTTAACATTTACTGGTGCAGGGACATTTGCGCAGAACTCTGCGGTGGTAGGAGATATTAGCCTTAATATTGATTCTACTGCCAACACAGTTGATATTCAGATTAATCCAGGTGTAATTATTGATGCCGATATTAACAATGCTGCTAATATTGTTCAAAGTAAATTGCTGTTATCATCTGCTACAACTAGAGCAAATGCCGCTGGCATAACACAGGCAGAAAAAGGCATATCCAGTTTTGATAATGCGCAGTTTGATGTCACTGACGGGTGGGTCACACTAAAAGACAACGGTGTTAATTTAACAGACCTTCCACAGATTGCAACTAAAACAGTGCTAGGCAATTCAACTCTGGCAACTGCTAACGTATCAGCTGTGCTGTTCAGCACAGTAGTCAATGACGGTGGCGCCATTAAGAAATCACAGTACAATGGCGGAACTGGCTATCTAAGAAGAATTGGTTTTACTTCTACTAATGACGCTGACTATGCTATTGTAGACGAATCTACCAGCGTTGCTGCAAGCACATTGGTCAAGCGTGATGTCAACGGCGACTTTGCTGGTAGATTCGTCAGCATAGACAAACTCATTGTTGACACAAAAACCATTCTTGATACTACAACAACCTCAACAGGTGGATATACTCAGCTGTATGGATTTTCAAATAACGTTGGTATTTTAATTGGTGACGGAACTACCTTGCCTGATCGTAGAACATTCTACGACAACGACTCACATACGTTTAGAACATACAATGGTCTGAGTAATGCTCCTATAACTGTAGGATCAATTACTACTCCAGTACTCACTACAGGTGCTGTTAGCTCTGGTGGTACAATAACTGGTCTTTGGGGGCTAAGTTCTGGTAGTAGATTAACAGCTACCTATGCAGACTTAGCTGAATACTACGAAGGCGATCGTGAATATGCAGTTGGAACTGTGTTAATATTTGGTGGAGATAAAGAAGTCACTATGTCGTCAACGTACGGGGATCATAAAGTTGTTGGCGTGGTCAGTGATACTGCTGCATATATTATGAATGAACAATGCGCCGGCACAAAAAATCTAGTAGCATTACAAGGTCGTGTGCCCTGTAAGGTAGTAGGAAAAATTAACAAAGGCGATTTAATAGTAACATCCAATATTCCAGGTGTTGGTATATCAGCAGGAGGCAATGCCAAAACTGGTACCGTTATTGGTAAGGCAATAGCAGATTACAACTCAGATCACATTGGCACTATTGAAGTTGCCGTAGGAAGAACATAATGTCTAGAAAAACAATAAATTCAGGTTCTGCTCCAATACTGTGGAGCACAGTTGACGAAGCATTTAATAGAATAAATGACAACTTTACAGAGCTGTATCTAAGCGTAGGTGGTGGCGGTGCTATTGATCTAACAGCAATAAACAGCAACATCAACCCAGGAGCGAACGAAACATATGATCTAGGATCGCCAACTAAACGTTGGAGAGACATCTATCTTAGTGGCAGCTCGATTCATCTGGGAACAGCGGTAATTACTTCACAATACGGTGCAGTTAATCTTCCGGCAGGATCTACCATCGGTAGTCTAGCACTAGACGAAAACTATTTTAAAACTATTGCTGTGCCCGGTCAGCCAAGTATTGTTGCCGACACCGGAACTGATACACTAATTATTGCAGCCAGCAGTGGTATTACATTGACTACAGCAGCGGGACTTGATCGATTGACTATTGCTAACAGCGGAGTATTAACCAATGCTGGCGGTACAGGTATTACGGTCAGTGGGTCAACTGGCAATGTTGTAATTAACAATGCGGGTGTAGTTTCAGCCGTTGCTGGATACGGTATCAGTGTTAGTTCAGCAACAGGTAATGTCACTATTGCCAATACCGGAATAGTTAGCATTATCACTGACCCAGGATCTGGTATTGCATTAGATACCAGTGTTCCTGGTACTGTTCGAATTACAAACTCAGCGCCCAGCGTGCCGCAAAATATTTTCCAAACTGTGGCAGTTAGCGGTCAATCAAATGTGGTCGCAGATAGTACATCAGACATATTGACATTTGTAAACGGTACAGGCATTAGTATCACTACCAATGCTGGTGCTGACTCGATTACATTTACCAACTCAGGTGTGACCAGCTTTGCAGTATCTGGTGTTGGTCTAAGCGCAAGTGCTGCCACAGGATCGATCACATTATCCAACACCGGAGTCACTGCTATATCGGCAGGCGATGGCATTTCCATTAACCAAAGTACTGGTACAGTTATTGTCACAAACACAAGATTTGGATTTACTTCTATTGCAGTAGGTGGACAATCATCCGTATTAGCTGATAACACCACAGACACCTTGGTGTTGGTAGCAGGTGAAGGTATACAATTAACCACAAACGCAGTCAGCGATAGCATCACATTTGATGTGACATACCTCAAGGGTTCTGTGTTCTCAGACACATCCACACTGGTGATCAACGGTGCTACTGGCACGGTGGTTGGCGCTGTTGCAACTTCAAGTTTACGTACTTCAGAAACCAAAATAGCATTAGGATATGGTGCAGGCAGTGTTTCTCAAGGCAATGCTGCGGTTGCAGTTGGACCATTTGCTGGGCAAACAACGCAAGGCCAAAATGCGGTAGCTGTCGGTTTCAATGCCGGCCAAACTACTCAAGGTATTGCAGCCGTAGCTGTCGGCATAGCATCTGGTTATCTTCTTCAAGGCGTCGACGCTGTTGCAATCGGAAGCGGTGCTGGTTATACTAGTCAAGGCACGCAATCAGTTGCCATTGGTAAACTAGCTGGTAATACTGGACAAGGCCTACAAGCGATTGCCATAGGATCTGGAGCTGGCCAAACTAGCCAGCCCGCAAATAGTATTGTTATCAATGCCAGCGGCTCCATACTCAACGGCGCAGCAGCTGGCTTCTATGTAAGACCAATTAGGGAAGTCACTGGTCCGCAAACCGTATACTACAATCCTGTCACATATGAAGTCACGTGGGGACCTGTACCCTCAGGTGGTGTAGGCGGTGGTGGCACCAGCAATTATGAATTCAGTGTAGCCGGTGATGACTCCACACAGCGAGTGATCAGCAATGGTGAGACATTACGCTTTGCAGGTGCAGGAGGAATTAGCACAACCACAGATGGTGAAGGTCGAGTCACAATTACCGGACCAACATTGACCACAGTGGCCACAAGTGGTAGCTATACTGACTTAACAAATAAACCAACCATACCAGCAGCCTACTCTTCAACCAGTATCGACGCCCTAAGTGATGTTGATACAACCACTAGTGCACCTACAAATGGTCAAGCACTTGTATGGAGCTCAGCAGGAAGTAAATGGTTGCCTGGCACAGTGTCGGGAGGTGGTGGTGGTACACTGGCATCAAGAGCCGCAGTGGCGGGGACTACTGCAAGCCTAGCTAATGCCGCAAGAGGCAACTTGACCATTACTGGCTATAAAGGCTACATGCTTTACAAGATTCAAACATCAGCTGCTGCATGGGTAAGAATTTACACAGACATTGCCAGCAGAACAGCAGATGCAACTAGAGTAGAAGGCGCTGATCCAACTCCAGGTTCAGGTGTTGTTGCTGAGGTAATTACCACAGGAGCACAGACTATTTTGATTAGTCCAGGTGCATTAGGGTTCAGCAACGAAACTGTTCCAGATACAAATATACAATTAGCAGTGACCAACAAAAGTGGCGGGACAACTACAATCACTGTCACATTAACTGCTGTGCAACTAGAGGCATAATATGTCAGAAATGCTGTCGTACATACAGACTAGAAAGTACATTGTCACTGTGTACAACCACGATGACCTTGGTGTCATCTATGAAGAATTAGAAACAGCAGGTAAGGCTCCGCCTGAAACAGAGATATTTCGTGATGTAGAATGCCTAGAACGCAGACCTATGAGCAGAAATACTGTTTATAGGCTGACCGATTGGGAATCCAGTCAATTAAAAAATGATCCCAGAATAAAGGCAGTGAGCATACATCCAGACGAATTAGGTATCCAGGCCGGTACTAACACAACCACGCAGACCAGTTCTGCTTGGGACAAATCAAGCGGTACTTCTTCCACAATGAAAAACTGGGCTTTGTTGAGATGCACCGAAGGCCAACAACGTGCAGGGTGGGGCGGAACTGGCTATCAAGGCAACGGATCGGGCACTGCGGCGCAAACTGGCACCATCGAATTAACTCAGACCGGGCGTAATGTTGATGTTGTGATCTGCGACACTGGACTGCCAACACAGGCACATCCAGAATTTGCAGTTAATGCGGACGGTACGGGAGGATCAAGAGTTGTTAACTACAATTGGTTTCAACACAATCCAGAAGTCACTGGCGGTGCGGTGGGCACCTACAATCTAGGACTAATTGATCCGCACGGCATGCATGTGGCAGGCACCGTGGCAGGCAACACACAAGGATGGGCACGTGACTCCACAATCTATAGTTTATACTATGATACTGGCAACACCGGTAATTTTAGTTTGGTATTTGATTATGTACGAGCTTTTCATAGAAACAAAACAGTTAATGTTGCAACTGGTAGAAAGAATCCCACAATTGTAAACAACAGTTGGGGTATGAGTGTGTTTCCTAGTGAATGGTCGTTAACTGATATTACTGCGGTGACTTACAGAGGAACTAGATATACTCCAGGCGGTGCTACTACTTTCCTTGGAACTAGCGGTGTATGCACCAGTTCGACTAGGTTGGCAAATTTATTAGGATTAGAAAATTTTGGTAATAGAATAACCACTGCAGGACCAGTTGGTGCCACAGGTGGCACTATCAGTACAAAACCCGCTGCATGGACTCTAGAATCAAATCAGTCGGCGTATCTTTTAGGAACATCGCCACCAGACGCAACTTATGTAATAACATTAACTACCACAGGTAATAACACCACAATAAGAGTTAAAAATGATGTTGCCTCGGGTGGCCAAACTGGTCAGACCAGCTTGTCCATGGGCATACAGATAGTTAGACAAAGTGATAACTCTGTGATAACATCATTTAGTCAAGGACCGTTTACATCAATCGAAGGCGGTGAGGTCAGTGCTGTCATCGATGAAAATGTAATACTGCCAACTACTGGCACGTATACTATTACCTATACAACAGCATTAGACGTTAGTCAAGCTAATAATTCATTAACAGCATTTGCCATGCTGTGTACAATCACACAAACACCAAGTGGCAGCGAAACTGCTACAGTTAGCAGTATTACACCCAGCTTGCTAGGAGCAGCAAGTCTAACAGCATCAACCTCTCCCACAGTGGGAAACAACGACGACGGCTATTGGACATTGGCATTACCTTTTAACATTACCTATCTAGGAACTACATACAGTACACTATATCCTAGTACAAACTTTTATCTAACATTTGGCAATGGTTCAACGGTATGGAGTGGGGTTAGCATTACCAATCCTGCACTACCTAAGATAATGTGGTGCGCACAAGACAATTCAGTACAAAGAATTTACTACGGCACCGAAGGTGTTGCACCAAATAGAACATTTAGAGTAAGACAAGAAGGAACATCAACTACCGGCGGAACTGTAGGCAGTCCCTCAATGGTATGCGAGTGGACATTCTACGAAAATGCTCCTAGTCGAATAGATCTACAAGTTGGGGTTAACAGCGCCAAAACAACTGGCGGTGGTTTTACTACTCAACAACTTAACGATTGGGGATTTATCAGTGGACAACGTATTCCTTTAAGGGTTCCTGCCTGCGATGATGATATCGAAGATCTCTACGACGAAGGCATTGTTATGGTAGGCGCTGCAGGGAACGGTCGATGGAAACATGATGTACCAGGCGGAGTTGATTGGAACAACACATTTGAAATGGCTGTTAGATATCCTGCTAGCGTTTTGCAACCCTACTATACTCATCGAGGAACAAGCCCTACCGCCAATGACACATTAGCCTACGGTACACACGACCTACCAGCAATATGCGTGGGCTCAGTTGACACTATTCAAATTGATCAAAAGGTATTATATAGTGACTGCGGTGCAGGAGTTGATCTATTTGCCCCAGGTACATATATTGTCAGCGCATTGCCTAGTGGTACTGCTGATCCCAGAAATGCCAGCTATTTTATTGGCAAGTATAGTGGAACCAGTATGGCAAGCCCGCAGGTATGCGGTGTATTAGCCTGTGCGTTAGAAGTGTATCCGGATATGAATCAAGAGCGGGCCAAAGCCTATATAACAGCTATTGCCAAGGCAGGACAAATTACAGCAACATCAGGCGGCCCTACAGACGGGCAAGATTTACAAGGTACGCCTAATTTATATTTGTTTTACAAAAAAGAACGGGAAACTAGTGGCAACGTATTTCCAAAAATCAATTATAAACCAAGACCCACAACAGGATCCGTTTATCCTAGACCTAGAATTAAAAGAACATTATAACGGGTAAATATACTAAAGAGAGCGGAATATGACAATACAACCAATCAATATCGGCAATGCAGTCAACGACGGACTAGGTGATGATCTTAGATCAGCCTTTCAAAAGGTAAATGCCAACTTTGCAGATCTAGCTGCCAGCATTACTGTGACCGCTAGTAATTTAGGCGGTGGTAGCGGAGTATTTAAAAATAAGGTCGGAGTTGATCTACAGTTTAAATCTCTAGTCGCTGGTACTAAAATGTTCATCAATGAACTAACCAACACTATTGTAATTAACAATCAACAGCCCGACGGCTTTGCTAGAATTGACACAGACCTTGGCATTGTTGAAGCTAGCAGTCATCTTAATATAACCCTTGAAGGTGGAGACAATGTCAACGTTTCTGCTGTTGGTTCTGTGATTACAGTAGACACCAATTTAGATCTAAATCAAATTATTGCAGGCTTTGACTTTGGAGTGTTGGGCAACAATTTTCAATTCTCCCCTCAGCTGGCCCTAGCAGCAGCTAATGTAGATTTTGGTACGATTACTAATCCAGGGACCATTAATTTAGACCTTGGTGCATTTTAAGGATATAGATTTGTGGCTATAACTTGGATCACTCCTGCAGGTAGCTTGGGAATACTAGTAGAAAGAAATACTTTAGAAATTCCCGTTCTTGCAACTTCAAACTCTGGATCTATTACCTACAGCGTAATAGCCGGACGTCTACCACGAGGACTGAGATTATCTAACAATGTGATTAACGGCAGTCCTGTAGAAGTGAGACGATTTACAGAATATCGATTTGTCATACGTGCCAACGACGGAATAGATTTAGAAGATCGTACTTTTGGCCTGTCGGTTGACGGTAGCGATTTGCCCTATTGGTTGACTCAAGAGGGATTTTTAAAAGTAGGAGAAAATAATGCTTACTTTGTGTTGGACAATGCCTATGTAGAATTTCAACTGGAAGCCGATGACACTGACATCAATGCCGGAGACTCACTGGAATACTACCTAGTACCAGTTGGGGGGGAACTACCGCCGGGATTGTCATTAAGCAAAACCGGCGTAATATCTGGATTTACTGACCCAGTATTTGCTGTTGACTATTCAGAAACTCAAACCGGATCATACGATACTGCGGCCTTTGACATCCTGCCATTGGACAAGCCTGAAGCAAGATCCAACGGCTTTGACAGCTTTCTCTATGATAATGTGACCTTTGACTACAACGAACCCAGTCGTGCTCCAAGACGCCTAAGTAGATTTTATACGTTTATTGTTGCTGTTAGTGATGGCGTTAATGAGGTGCGCAGAGTATTTAGAATATATGTGGTCACCGAAGAATTCCTACAAGCTGACAACACCATAGTTCAAGTTGATACCAATCTGTTCCAGGCAGATGCCACAGGTGATCGTGTTCCGCTGTGGATTACAGAAAGCAATTTGGGTAGATTTAGAGCAGACAACTATGTCACTATATATCTAGATGTTTACGATCCAGTTTCATTGTCGGGCACGATCACTTACTTTCTGTTAGCCACTAACCCCGACGGGTCACCTAGTGTTATTCCTCCAGGATTAATTCTAGATACTATAACTGGAGAACTGGCTGGCAGGGTTCCTTATCAGGCCGCTATAACTAAGACCTATCAGTTTACCATGCAGGCTGTGAATTTTCCTACATCACTGGCCGATATTAATTATACGTTGGTAGGTGATTGGAGTTCCACTAGAATTTATTTTGAAAACCAAGCTGTTAGATACTTAGGCTTTGTCTATATCTGTTTACAGGAACACAGAAACGTGGTTCCAGTAGACGGACCTTATTGGAATTTAGGGGTTGCAACCTCTGAAAAAACATTTACTGTAGATATTATTGGAGAAATAGAAAGTGCTATTCAATGGATTAGTTCTAATGATCTAGGTTCTATAAAACCTAATCAACCAAGCACAATAAATGTGCAGGCAGAAAGCCTGCTATACGGAAACAAAGTGATATACGAATTACAATCAGGTCTGCTACCTCCGGGGTTGAGTTTGCTTTCTACAGGTATCATTCAAGGCAAGGTAAAACAATTTGCCGATAGTCAAGGTCCAGGACTAACTAGATTCTTTGACAGAGATTCATCTCTGGTAGACTCAACTGGTACTATAACATTTAATACCACGTTTGATAACAATACTACTAGTTTTGGTAAACAATTTACATTTAAAATAAAAGCCAGAGATACTGCGAAATTTGCAGAAACTATCAAAGAATTTTTTATTAATGTTATTTCAAGTACAGAAAAAACCTTTGCAAATTTATATCTAAAAGCATTCCAGACCAAAGACAAAAGATTAAATTGGTATAATTTCATTACCGATTCTAACATTTTTAGAGCAACTGATATCTATAGATACGGCGATTCGAACTTTGGAATTCAAACTGAATTAAGAGTGTTGGTATTTGCCGGTATCGAAAGTGTTGGTGCAGTAAGCTATGTTCAGGCCATGAGTCAGAACCACTATAGAAAGAATTTAAAATTTGGAAATGTTAAATACGCAGTGGCTAAGGATCTGCTAACTCAAGACCCTTTATATGAAGTAATATATGTAGATGTTGTTGACGAATTTGAAAAAAACGGTAATAGTATCAGTGGTACTGTAAATTTATCTAATAACATTAACAGCAAGATTTTGGTTAGTTATGATGCTATTAAAGTAGACAGCAATATTCCATTTGCCAGTGATAGTGACCACCAGCGCATATTTCCTAACAGTATCAAGAACATGCGTAGAAGAATTCGAGGAGTAGGCGAAAGAGATCGAGAATTTTTGCCTTTGTGGATGCGTAGTATCCAAACAGATAGCTTTGTAGAAACAGGTTATGTGAAAGCCTTGATACTGTGCTATCTACAACCAGGGCAGTCCGAAAGAGTGATTTCTAGAATAAAATCCAGTGGATTTGACTTTAAATCAATCGATTTTACTGCCGATCGATATGTGATAGATATTTTAGACGGAGAAATAGAGGATAAATACCTTGCATTCCCGCAACGTGGAGAAAAATTACCGTGACGAGCAATATTAACTATTTGGGCATAAATGAAAACTTTCCTGTAGCAGGAGAGGACAACGACACGCAGGTGTTTAGAGATAACTTTGATACTATCAAAACCAGTCTTAACACAGCTAAAACTGAGATTACTGATCTACAGACCAATGTAGCAAGAACTGACACTGATACCGATTTCAATCGAAAATTGATTAGCAATGCAGTTATGTTAAACAATTACAATAAGAAGTTTGATGGTGGTGTAATTACTGCGCCGTTGACTGTGGATTATGAAAATGGCAACTATCAAATTTTTAGATTTGGTGTTAGTACTACAGTAGAATTTTTAAATTTCCCAAACGACGAATCTAGCCCATCTGGGCTTGGCAAGGTCACATTAGAATTGTACGGTGACGGAACTGCTAGAACATTGACTTTTAGTACCAGTGGCGGAACTGTTGTTAAAAAGAATGCTACATTTCCTAGTCCGTTTACATTAACATCAGCAGAAGCTGCTGCTGGCAGTGGTAATCCTGTTATTATTGAAGTTTGGAAACACAAAACGGATAGAATCTTTTTACACTACCTGGGGCAATTCAGTTAATAATGCTACATCCATTATCTGTTGACCTTTCGGCGTTAAAAGACTCCGAGGTTGAAGAAAAATTACAAGAATTAACAAGAAAATATTTTGCTGCTCAGCGTTTAGGTAAACCTGAGCTCTTGACACAGATCTCAACTTTTGTTACAATATATAAACAAGAGTTATCAAGAAGGTATTTAGAAAAAACTAATCCCGAACTTGATGGAGATTTGGATCAATTAATTAATGTTAACAAATAATACCAATGAAAATTTAATCGAAGGAGTACTTAGACACGGTCCGGATATCCTGGCTCATTGTCAAACTTCTGCCGATATTCAGCAGTATCTAGATAGAATAGCATTTGAACATCTAAGCTATCCAACACCCCCAACTGACATTGATCCTAAACATTGGTTTATACCGGAAGAGTACAGAACCATGGATATCTTAGATTGGTTATATCATCGATGTCCTACTCCTGAAATTCGTGAACGGGTAGTTGAGGAACTTAGGTTATTTGCCAAACACGACATGATTCCCATGTTAAAAACCATGAAATATGTTGTAGATACTCTTAGAGCTAATAATGTAGTTTGGGGAGTAGGGCGTGGATCTAGCGTGGCCAGTTATGTGCTTCACATTATTGGGGTTCACAAGATTGACAGCATTAAATACAATATACCAATAGAAGAATTCTTTAAGGAGATATAACATGGGTAGAGTCTACACAAGTATGCAAGGTAAACAAATCGATATGGAAAAACTACAACTTAGAAATGAGTTGTCGCCTGCCGTCGGAAACATGAAAGTAAATGCCAGAGGTGATGAGTTGGGTGCTGGTGGTAAAATTGTTCGTACACGAGAACAGATCTTACAAGATTATTATAAAAATAATCCAAGAGCAATTGCCGATGAGGTTGTAGGTTCACGTGCAGGTGGAAAGAAATAATAATGGCTACAAACTTTGATGTTAAACATGTTAAGATACGAGCCCTTCATGATTGGGTTATTGTTTCAGACATGGACTTTGGCGAAATTACTACCGCGGCTGGATTAGTTATTCGAAGTGATAATGGTAAAACACATGGCATTAAACCTCGGTGGGGTAAGGTTTACTGTATAGGGCCTGAACAAAAAGATGTCAAAGTAGGTGATTGGATTTTAATTGAACATGGTCGATGGACTAGAGCCATGCACATTAACGACGGCGAACAAGAAGTCAAAATTCATCGAGTTGATGCTAACTGTATCATAGGCATATCTGATACACCGCCTACATCGGAAGAATGGTACGTTGCCGATTCAATGTAATATATGCACATGAAGAAAAAGTCATGGAGCGTGGAGGAAATTGCCACGCAAATCCATGCCATTGCTAGGGAATGTTCTAGTCCCTACAATGAAGGGTTCACTGCATTTGAACTCAAAAAAGATCTCTATCAAATTAAAGAAATCTTAGAAACAGCCATTAAACAAAGTCCCACCTTTTATGGCGAACAAGAGTGGTTGACAGAACAAGAAAAAAAGCGTATTATTAAGATATTAAAGTCTTAAGGAGATACTGTGACTAATCCATTTCGTGATCAAGAAAAGTTCATGCGGGCCTGCGACCAAAGTGTTGGCAAATTTGACGAACTACAATTTGCATTGTATACTAATCTTATTACTGAAGAGCATCAAGAATTTCTAGAGGCCACACTAGCAGAAGATCCGATAGAACAATTAGATGCACTTATTGACATACTAGTAGTCACCATTGGTGCTATTCACAGCATGGGTGCAGATGCAGAAGGTGCATGGAAAGAAGTAATGATGACTAACTTTGCCAAGATTGATTCGGAGACCGGTAAGGTTCGCAAGCGTGAAGATGGCAAAGTACTAAAGCCAATCGGTTGGGAGTCACCTGCATTAGGACAGTTTGTATTTAAAAAGGCAAAAGAATGAAAGAACTATGGGTAGAAAAATACCGTCCTAAAACTATTGACGGCTTTGTGTGGCGAGACGAGGCTCAACGTAAACAGGTAATGACCTGGATCAAAGATAAAAGTGTTCCACATCTATTGTTAAGTGGACCACCCGGTATCGGAAAGACCACTATGGCCAAGATGCTGGTAAATGAAATTGGTATCGAAGATGCTGATGTCCTAGAAGTCAATGCTAGTAGAGAAACAGGTATTGATTTTATTAGAGACAAGATTGTTCCATTCATTTCTACTATTGCTTGGGGTCCGTTTAAAGTTGTACTACTAGATGAGGCAGATCGTCTTAGCCCTAATGCACAAGATTCTCTAAAGGGTATCATTGAGGAGTATAGTTCCTTTGCTAGGTTTATTTTAACCTGCAATAGTCCAAATAAAATTGTTCCTGCTTTGCACAGTAGATGTCAGCAGTTTCATTTTAGCAAACTGGATATGACTGAGTATACTGCAAGAGCTGCTACCATACTGGTCGAAGAGTCTATTGAATTTGATTTAGAAACATTGGATTTGTATGTTAGTACTGCATATCCAGATTTAAGAAAGTGTATTAACCTGTTGCAACAGCATGTTAATGATGATAAACTTCATGTTCCTACAAAAGAAGATGCAGGTACTATGGAGTGGAAGTTTGATATGGTTGCACTTTTCAAAGCTGGAAAAATTACAGAAGCACGTAAACTAATCTGTAGTAAAATCCGTGTAGAAGAAGTAGAAGAAGTATTTCGTTGGTTGTACGACAATCTTGATGTGTTTGGTGATGATCAAAAACAAGACTCGGCTATTATCATTATCAAGCAAGGATTAGCTGATCATACATTGGTAGCTGACCCAGAAATCAATCTTGCAGCCACATTGGTCAAGCTGGCACGTCTCTAATGTCAGATGATAAGTCTAACTCTGCCAAGGGCCGTACCAGCTACGACTCTACATCAACAGGTTCTCTGATACCATTCTTTAATAGGAATGTGTCAGAGTATCCCACAGAAGCTGGTGGTGTTAAATTTGATCTAGTGCCTGTCACCAAACAAAAAGATATCATGATTAATCATGCTAGGATTTATGCCCAGCAAGAGTATGATCGAATTATGGAACTGGTTGCTGTGTTAGAGAATCAAGCTCAGGCAATTAAGCGACGACTGGATATTACTGATGCCGTACATGGAGCCGTTTATCAATTTCAACCTGTAATGGGCAACATCTATTGGCTGGCATGGGATAAACGGAAACAGCATACCTTATTAACACAAAACGGACCGAACAATTGGTCTAGTAGTTCACCGGAAGATTACGAATACAAGGCGCAGGTAAAGTATATGGGCGACCATACCTGGATGGAAATAAATGAATAACAGATATATGATTGTGACCTATGTACAAAAGTCTGATGGTAAATGGGACGAGCTCACTGAATTTAAAAATAGTATTAGACCAAAACATCTGCAGAATGCCAAGGTCATTCTTGATTTTAGATATAAAAAAGTCGTCAAAAACACCCTCAATAAAGAAGCTGGATTTGACGACATGTTGGAATTTTACAAGAGGCTGTTAGGAGATCAACTAACACCCTATCTGCCTCCTGAGCTTTAAGTTTCTCCGTAGATTGCTAGTATCTCCTTGACAGCTTCATGGCGTTCAACGTCACTCACAGTAAAATGACAGGTGTCTACATATCTGTGATTTTCAAAGTTATTATATAACTTCAGGAATTCAAGCAACCCATTATTGCTTGGGCGGTCGGCCTGCTGTAGATCTCCAGTGACAACCATTCTAGATCCCTGTCCTAGTCGAGTCAGCAGCATCTTCATCTGACTAGGCGTTGTGTTTTGCATTTCGTCGGCTATAACGATGGCATTCTTAAACGTTCTGCCTCGCATATAAGCTAGTGGACTGGTTTCAATGATTCCTTCTGCAACCATATGTTCAATCTCTTTAGCGTTATAATTCTCGGCAATTACATCAAAGATTGGTCTCGTCCATGGGGCCATCTTTTCATTAAGATCACCTGGTAAAAACCCGTGTTCCTCATCCACTGAAACAGCTGGTCTGGTAATTATAATTTTATCAACTTCACCGTACTTGAGTTGATCCACCGCCCATTGTACAGCTAACATGGTTTTACCCGTGCCGGCTGGACCTGTAGCAAATACGATCATTTTAGTTGAATCGTTTAGCTTTAACAGGTAATTTTCTTGATTAAGGTTTTTGGGATATATTTGAACTCTTGGACGTTTTTTGTAGGATGTTGTATCTACTATTTTAATTACGTTAGACTCTTGGTGATATTGATTAGCTTTCAGTGCTACTGCTGCTCTTTTACGCTTCATATAAGGTTAGCCCTCCTTGTTATGTGTTAGGCACGGACCTTTTAACCGACGTGTCCGTGTACGAACACACAAGTATTTAACTCCAGGATCTAAAAGTTATGTGTTATGTTTGTATTTTGACGATAAATACAATTAGGAGAAATCATGGCCGATATTAAAGATATTATACAAAATATAGAACAGCTTTACGGGTCTAATAACAGCTTGAACATGCTTAAAGATTTTGAGCGTGTTGTAGACGAGTTAGATGTCTATGTTTATGAAAACTGGATTGACGGTGAGCTAGTTGCCGGACCCAAAGAATCACGCTACTTTGTAGAGTGTACATTCATGTGGCCCGAAGAAAAGATGCCTGAGCCGCAAGGCGGCAAGCGCCTATTAGACTACGGTTGCAAAGTTCAGTACGCTGAAAGCAGCATTTCTAAAGTGCGTAAAATTAAAACCCCAGATGATGTTCGTCCTGGTACAAAGAAAGGCAAGATTGATCATGAGCCTGTGTGGATGGTAAAAATTTCCATGCCCAAGAAATTAATGAACGACATCAATCGTGGTTATAAAAATCTCGATGCAAATAAAGTAGAAGATATACTAAATCAAAATGGAGTAGTAGCAGCTCAACCAGAAGCTACTGCGCCTGCAGAAGGAGCCGCAGATGCCGCACAGCCAACAGCTTAATGAAGGACTACGTCCAATGGACCTAGCCGAAATGGTTAATAAAACTTTTGAAGTAGATACCTTTCGATCAAAGATGGGCGAGGACCGTGACGTATGTGTATTAACATTCACTGTGCTTGATAGAAATCCTGCAAAGGATCTCATGGAGTTTATCGAGAAGGGCTACGACTTTGTGCTAGATGCCGATGTCAGCAGTGGCGAGAATACCAATGGCGAGTATAGTGTATTTGTTGAATTGTCAAGAACCAAAGACCTTGCTGAACAGATCAAAGAACTAACCTACGGTATTAAAAAACTAACAGGTATTGGTGATTGGGAATTCCGCTATCACAAAGACGGCAAGAAGTTTCAGGTATCAGAAGAAACTCTTAAATCAGTTATTCCACCATCGCCAGGTGCCTATGATGGACTAATGAGCAAGATGCGTACTGAAGGAATCAAACGTTTCTTCAACAAGACTCTAATGGACGATCTAACACTAGACGGTGATATTATCACCATTCACAAACCTTTTGACCGACAGGTCAAACTGCGTATGGTTAAAGAAGCTGCTACCGATTCTATTCTAGAAGGTGTAGTAGATCCTATCACAATGGATGATGTTTCTACTAGCGAAATATTTTGGTTAACCAAAGTACTAGGCGACTACAATATCAACAAGGTAGGCGACAAATTTATGTTTGACAACAACGGTCAAGCAATGCTATTACAAAGGATAGATTAATGAGCTTTACATTCGATTTTACAAAAGACCAACTGAAAGAAATGATTCCCAAGAATTCCTATGTGGATCAATGGTTTGAAGCATTAGACAATATACTACCAGAGTACGATATCACAACTCCACAACGTGTGGCTGCTTTCCTAGCACAGTGCGCTCACGAAAGCGGTGGTTTTGTTTTCCTAAAAGAAAACCTAAACTACAAGGCAGCAAGCCTACGCAGAGTGTTTCCCAAGTATTTTCCAGACGATGCCATTGCTGCTCAGTATGCTGGCAAGGGCGAAATGATTGCCAATCGAGTGTATGCTAATCGTATGGGCAATGGCTCAGAAGCATCAGGCGATGGATTTAAGTACTGCGGTCGTGGGCTTATTCAGTTGACTGGCAAGAACAACTACACATTCTTTGCAGGATCGCTAGACATTCCTGTAGAAGAAGCCAGCGAATACCTACAGACATTCGAAGGCGCTGTGCAGTCAGCCTGTTTTTTCTGGGAACAAAACAAACTAAATCAGTACGCAGATAGTGGTGATATTTTAACAATGACCAAACGTATCAACGGTGGCACCATTGGTCTAGAAGATCGCATCAAGCATTACGAACACGCATTACACATATTTGGAGCAGCATAATGACCCTGATAGGATGGCTGTTCGGTATTATTCCTGATAGTCTTTTTATTTGGATTACCTATATTCTGTTCGGAATAGGTGTTGTGTTATACTCGGCTAGCAAGTTGGTTCCTTGGATTCCCATGATGGGCCAATACAAACTTCCGGCAGAGCTATTTGGTATTGTATTTCTAGTTATAGGTTCCTATATGTTTGGTAGCTATGGAACTGAAATGGTGTGGCGCGAACGTGTAGCAGAACTAGAAGCAAAAGTTAAGGTTGCCGAAGAAAAAAGTCAACAGGTCAACACAGTTATCGAAACTAAAATAGTTACAAAAGTCAAAGTCATTAAGGAAAATGTATATGTTAACAGAGAAATCATCAAAGAAGTTGCGGGCAAGCAGTTGGATGCTCAGTGTACTTTGCCTCGGTCTACTGTCAGCTTGCACGACAGCGCCAGTCGTAATGAAGTTCCCGAGCGTGCCGCCGCAACTGATGGAACCCCCAGCGGAGTTGAAGCCAGTAGGCTCCTCGACAGAGTCGTTGAAAACTACGGGGCCTGCCACGAAAACGCAGAAAAATTAAGGGCGTGGCAAGAATGGTACAGGGAGCAGAAGAAAATCTTCGAAAGTGTTAAATAGTAGTACATAATCCAAAAGGAGCGAAAACCATGGAATTGGAACAAATCAAAGAAAAGATGAGTGCTGGCGAAGCCAAGGGCGCACTGATCGAAAAGGTAACATTTGCTGTGTTACCCATCATGTTTGCCTGTGTGGTGTACTTGATGAATGCGCTGAGTCATGTTAATACACAGTTGACCATTCTTGAAAGCAAGATGCAGTTGGTGGTGACATCAGACAACAAACAAGCACCAAACATGGGTGCTGAACTGGCTCGTGAAAAACTACGCCAAGACTTCATGCAGGCCAACACAGAAGCACTAGCAAGAAGCGGTGCCAACAAAGCAGTGCTGGACACATTGGTATGGCGTGTGCAAGAGTTAGAAAAGCACAAAGAGAAACAAACCAGCAATGTTGGGAAGAAGTAATCATGTCCTTGATTGATTCAGTATTAAACCTAGTAACCAAACAACCCAAAGATCTCAACGCTCCTAAGCCTCCAGTTGGATCACGTAGCGAACGTGAAGCAAAATTAAAAGACAAAGCAGGTATGGTTATTAGCATATTTGCATTGTTACTAGCAGTTAACAGTTGGTACGGTGGTAAACTATCTAGCACAGTATTAAACAATACACTAGGTGCTAACAACACATGGGCACAATACCAAGCTAAAGCAGGTCGTGGTGTAAGCTATGAAATTGCTGCAAAAACTACAGCTGATACAAAACTACGTGCAGAATTCCAAGCTGAAAAAGAGCGCATGGACAGTGACAAGAAAGAGCTTGCTGCTAAGGCAAGAGAAATGGAAGCAGTTCGTGAAGAAGCTAAGAAGTCTAGTCCCTGGATTGCATATGCTAATACGGCATATCAGTTGGCCATTGTTGTTCTATCAGCAAGCATTTTAGCCGTTAGTATGGGAATGTTTTGGGGTAGCTTTGTAGTAGCCGGTTTTGGTATACTGCTAAGTCTAAACGGCTTATACCTTTGGTTTTAAAAATGAAAACACAACTACTATTAGAGTTTGCCAACATAGCGCAAACTACCTACGACAATCCTAAAGACTCTAAAGCTAAGTTTAAAGCACTGGGCTATACCATTGTTCAATTCTTTGACATCGATGGCGCACAGGCATACCTGTTAACTAATGGCACAATAACAGTATTGTCCTTTAGAGGTACCGAAGTGACACAGAAGTCAGATGTATTGGCAGACTTAAAAGCCGGTAAGAATATTGAAGCCTGTGGTGGCAAGGTACACGTTGGCTTCAAAGGTGAGATAAACAAACTATGGCCCAGTATCTCTAAAGCGTTAACAGACAATCCAGGTAATATATATGTAACTGGACACAGTCTTGGTGCTGCCATGGCAACTATTGCTGCTAGTCGTATGCAGGATCGTGTAACGGCATTGGTAACATTTGGTTCACCGAGAGTGGGCAATAAAGAGTTTGTTGACAGTGTGTTTGTTGACCATTATAGAGTACAGAACAACTGCGATGATGTGACCAAAGTTCCTTTTATGTTGATGGGATTTACACACCACGGAACACACAAGTATATGAACTTCAATGGTGAGTTTAGAGACTTGACTCCTTGGCAACAGGTAAAAGACATGGTCCGTAGCAGATTGCGAGCCAGAGCCAAGGGTCAAAAGTATATTGGCGTTTTTGATCACATGATGGCAAACTATATTTCCAAGTTAGAGAAGTTAGGAATGTAAAAATTAAATAGGAGCGAAAAATGAGCGAAGCAGTAAAAAGCGCAAGCGAACAAAAGAAAGAAGATTGGATGAACTCAAAATGGCGTCCAATGATGGGTTGGATGTATATGGTTGTCTGTATGATGGACATGGTTATATTTCCAATCTTATGGAGTCTATTACAAACAATGACTCATAGTCCTATTACACAATGGAATCCACTAACGCTACAAGGTGCTGGATTATTCCACATTGCAATGGGTGCAGTTTTAGGTATTGCGGCATTTGGTCGTACACAAGAAAAACTAGGAGGAGCAAACAATGGCGGAATACAAACACCAGCAACAGGATTTGCGAGCGGGCCTTCAACATTTGGCCAACCGCAATCAGGAGGCTTCGGCAACTCCAGCGGTTTTAATTCACCAGCACCAAACACAAGTTTTGCGCCAGCACCAAGTTGGGGCACAACCCCAGTGGCAGCATCCGGCGGATTCGGCGCACCAGCAACAGGTCAAGTAGTAGCAGGGTTTGGCGGCAAGCCGGCACCCATGCAACCAGAGCAACCACAAATTTAAAGGAACTATTATGAAAAAGTTTTTAATTGCATTAAGCATTATTATTTGGAGTTTTGTAGGATATCAAGTATCAGCATATGCCGAAGATGATGCTCCCAAGACTAGAAAAGTCTGTGTAGACGTTCAAGGTAAAGACGGTAAACCCGTTATTGATCCAAAAACTAAGGCACCAAAACAAGACTGCAAAGAAGTTAAAGCACACAAAAAACACGAAGGCACCAAGCCCGAGGATGTTAAGAAAAAATAATAGCAATCTAGTTTAGGTATTAAATATAAGGCTGCTTGACGCAGCCTTACTTTTCGTATATAATATAAACATGAACTACTATTCAACTCTTGGTTTACAAAGAAACGCCTCTGAAGACGATATCAAAAAAGCATATCGAAAAATGGCAATGAAACATCACCCCGATCGTGGGGGTGATGAAAAAACATTTAAACAGGTTTCCGAAGCCTACGAAATACTCAGCGACCCCCAGAAAAAACAAATGGTAGATATGGGTGTTGATCCCAAGACTCAACAGGCTGGTGGAGGCCGACATCAACAGGGACCATTTGAATTCCACTTTAACAGTGGCAATTTTGAAGATGTCTTTAGCAACTTTGGATTTGGGGGTGGCGGTCCGTTTGGATTTGGTGGACGCCAGCCTCAAAGAAATAAAACGATCAACATCAATGTGGATCTATCACTAGAAGATGTACTTAACGGCAAAGAACTAGAGGCCGAACTTGCCGTACCTAGTGGCAAGAAGAAGATTATTAACATCAGTATTCCGGCAGGTATCGAAGGCGGCCAGCAGATCAGATACCAGGGTATGGGCGATAATGCAATCCCAGGTATACCACCCGGCGATCTAATTGTTAACATACGAGTTGCTCCTCATCCTATCTTTAGAAGAGACGGGGATTCTTTACTTGTAGAAAAAGATATATCAGTATGGGATGCCTTGTTGGGATGTAATTTAACTTTACAAACACTGGACGGTAAGAATTTAAATATCACTATCCCGGCCGGAACACAGCCAGAGACTGTGCTGAGCTGTAGGAACGAAGGCGTGCCAAATATGCGCAACAGATATCGAGGCAACTTGCTACTTAAAATTAAAGTGGTCGTTCCCAGGAATCTAACTGTAACTCAGATCACGACAATAGAGAATCTAAAGAATGGAATTTAAATTAGGACCCTATAACAGCCTATCGCAAACAAGCACTGAATGGCTATTTGATACGTCCGAGTCAATTGCTCAGGCTCGAGAGCTTGAAGATGCTATGATAAATTTTATGGTGGCAAATAAAGGCATTGGACTTGCTGCCAATCAGATCGGTATAACTAAACGTGTGTTTACCATGGGCAGCAACAATATTGAAGGATTCCCCTTTCCCTTTGCTGCATTTAATCCTAAAATTATAAGTGCCGGCTCTGAAGAAGATTTAACTGAAGAAGGATGCCTAAGCTATCCTGACCTATGGTTAAAAGTTAAAAGACCTACAAACATTGTTGCAGAATATCAAGACTGTGACAGTAATACACATACCGTTGAGATGTCTGGCTTAATTGCTAGATGTTTTCAACATGAATTAGATCATCTAAATGGTGTGTGTTTTGTTGACAAAGTATCACCTATGAGATTACAATTAGCTATGAAGAAGTTAAGGAAAAGGAAATAATGATCGAACCGAGCCAAAATTTACAACAGATTTTTGATAATGCTGTGTCAGTTGCTAAAGACATGCAACATGAATACATCACAATCGAACATCTTGTTTACAGTATCATGTGTGATCAAGAATCATACCAAATCATAGAAAACTATGGTGCTGATGCTAATTTTATTAAAACAAATCTAGATCATTATATAAAAAATAATCTTAAAGAAATTATTGTTAATGAAACAGACCATAAACCTAAAAAGACCAGTTCTGTAGAACGTGTACTGAATCGCTGCTTTACTCAAGTGCTGTTTAGCGGGCGGCAAAAGATGGAAGTTGCTGATATTATTATCAGCGTACTCAGCGAGAAAAATAGTTTTAGTTTTTACTTTTTAACAAAAGGTGGACTAACCAAAGACAAATTTGTTAAATACTTCCAAGAAAATATCGTTATTGATGAAGAAGACCATCCACCAATGCAGGTAACCAATAATAATCAGATGGAAAGAATCATTAATCAATTCTGTACTAATCTTAGCCTACAGGCTAAACAACGTAAAATAGATCCCGTTATTGGGCGGGAAGAGGAACTTGAAAATATTCAATTGATTCTAGCTCGGCGTAGTAAGTGTAATGTCCTGATGGTTGGAGAACCGGGTGTAGGTAAAACTGCTATTGCAGAGGGACTTGCACGTAAAATCTTTGAAAAGAAAGTTCCTAAGTTTATTCAAGACCATCAAGTCTATACACTAGATATCAGTGCCCTACTTGCAGGTTCTAAGTATCGTGGTGACTTTGAAGAACGCATCAAAGCTGTATTAGCAGCATTAGAAAAGAAAGGCAAGATCATATTGTTTATTGATGAAGCACATATGATGCAAGGCGCTGGCGCTGCTAATAACAGCAGCAACGATATGGCCAATATGTTAAAGCCTATTCTTACCAAAGGTATTATTAAATTAATTGCATCAACTACTTGGGAAGAATATCGCAAGCACTTTGAAAAGGATCGTGCGCTCATGCGTCGATTCCAACGTGTCACTATCGATGAGCCTACACCAGAGTTAAGTGTTAAGATTGTTAAGGGTATTAGAAAATACTACGAGCGGCATCACAATGTTAAAATTACAGATGCTGCTATTGATCAAGCCGTAAAGCTGTCTGTTAAATATATGGCAGACAAGAAGTTGCCCGATAAGGCCATTGACATTATCGACTGTGCCGCAGCACGTTATAAATTAAAAGACGATCCAGAAATGGAAGGAGTTGAACAACTAGTCGATGTTGAACAAATTACCTATGAACTTTCTAAGATGATCAATATGCCTTTAGAAATGGTAGCACAAAAAGAAAGTAAAAATCTAGCAGAACTAGAAAGCGGAATGAAGTCTGCTGTTTACGGTCAAGATGGCGCAGTAGATACATTACTAGATAAAATCTTTGTAGCACAAGCAGGTATGAAACAGCCTAATAAACCTATTGGCAGCTTCTTGTTCCTTGGCCCTACTGGCTGCGGCAAAACAGAAACAGCAAAACAGCTTTCTGAAAAAATGTCAATGCCGTTAATACGATTCGATATGAGCGAATATCAAGAAAAGCACAGTGTTGCTAGATTAATTGGCGCTCCTCCGGGCTACGTGGGTTATGAAGATAATGCGGGGCAACTAATTACTAAACTACAAGAAATGCCTAATTGTATCTTGTTGCTAGACGAAATTGAAAAAGCTCATCCAGATGTTTCAAATATTTTGTTAGGCTTTATGGACAACGGGTTTGTGACTGGATCTAACGGCAAACAAGCAGACGGCCGCAATTGTATTCTTGTTATGACTTCAAATCTAGGTGCTAGGGACAATGAGAATAACACCATTGGCTTTGGTGATTTAGATAAAGACGGAGAGGATGATAAAGCACTTAAAAAGTTCTTTGCTCCTGAATTCCGCAATCGATTAGATGCTGTTATCAAATTCTCTAAACTTTCACAATCTGTTGTATCACAAATTGTTAAAAAGTTTATTGCTGAATTAAACAGTCAGTTGAAAGATAAGAATATCGAAATTACTCTAAATGCAGATGCAATAAATTGGTTATCCAATAACGGTTTCGATAAAAAGATGGGTGCTAGGCCGTTGGCTCGATTGATTGATAACAAGATTAAATCGCCATTAAGTCGTAAAGTGCTGTTTGGTGAATTGCAAAACGGCGGTAATATTGCAGTTTCAGTTGTTAACGGAGATTTAAATTTTGATATCGGGCCGTTTCTAACTAAGGAACAAAAACGGGCAATTAAACGAGGAACACCAACTGAGGTAGTACAAGATGTATCAGAAAATACAGAAAACCAAGACAACTAACCGTAAGTTTTACGGCAAGTGGTTATACAAGGTTTCCGTTCATGCTCCGGGAGTAGCCATACTGAGATCTAAATCTCCTCCCGAAGCAATAGCATTTTTAAATATGCCTATGCCTGACAACTCGTACAGACACAGTTTAATTGTTAAAGCACATACTAATGCAAGTTTGTTGACAAAGTTGTTTAAATTCTTAGAACCAATACCTGCAGAGGAATGGACTAAGCGTATAGAAACTAATCAATTTGATTTTTATACCAATAGTAAAAGTCTCTATGAACAATTTTGCAAAAAATTTGCTAGTATCTTGGTACAAAATTTTGAACCAGAAGAAGATAACTTAGAATTATTAAAAAATCAGTATACCATTATAGTTAAAAATCTACCACATAAAAAATATCAATACAAAGCATTCCTTAAACCCCACAAAATGAAAGGTGATATTGATGCTAAACACAAATATATCCAATGGGTAGAAATGCAGGGAGACAAAGTTAGGCTTACTCCCATTGTAAAAGAGTGGTTTATTAAAACTGAATGGAACTGGGATCGTAGGTATCTATTGGTCGAAGACGCATCAACCTTGCTGATGCTACAAATGCGCAGCGGAGAAGCTATAGGCAAGGTATATGAATACGTTGTAGTCGATAAATAAGACATGTCCACTGAAACTATAGTTCTGTTATCGAACATCACAGCCGAAGCACCTGATTCCACGTATACATACAGCAATAAACAACCGGGTGCTGGATATCATCGTCAAGGTGATGGGTTGCACACTGCTGTCTACACGGTTAATGCTTTTATTGGCTCAGTAAAACTTCAAGGCACACTGGCTTTATACCCAGCTGACACCGATTGGTTTGATATAGATGGTACAGATATAGGGCTTGGTTCTGATAGTTCTGCATGGACTACTACAAATTCTATTAATTTTACCGGGAATTTTGTATGGCTACGTGCTGCATACAATGTACAGAACGGTACTATTACAGAAATCCGATATAATTATTAACTGATATCATTCGATAAATATAGTATGACCTTACGGAATCGTATTATATGCTATTGAAAGAAATGTTTAGCCCTATGGGCGCACCAAAAGACGAACAGCCTGACATAGATTGGATCGGCGATCTCAAATTCTATATGGATAATAACGATCAAATGCTGAACAAGCATTTTTTCCCTGCGGTTAAACGCCATAAAGAGCATCGTGGCAACCCTAATGCTTACAAAATTTACGTTCGTTCACTAGAAGGCTGCTTAGAAAGCTATTGCGAAAAGTACGAAGTTGAAGATTACAAAGAAAAGTTCCCTAAAGAAAAACTAGAGGAGTTGGCTAAACAAATAGTCACACAACAAGAAAAGTTTATGGAAAGAGGCGACTACGATAAATGAAGCTTCTAGAATTATTTGAGCAATCGGGAAAAACTGCTGCCGTAGCGTTTGGTAGAATGAACCCACCTACGATCGGTCACCAGAAGGTAGTCGAAGCTATCCTAAAACAAAAAGCAGATGCTCATTTTTTATTTGTTTCTCAAACTCATAAGGCAACTGGCAAAAATCAAACAAGATTAGAAAACCCACTACCCTTTGATATCAAACTGGGATTTATCCAGCAGGCATTTCCTAATATCGATATCGGAGATACATCTGTAAGCACAGCCATAGGTATTCTTCAGTATTTAGAAAAACAGGGCTTTGAGAATGTGGTCTTTGTATGCGGCTCGGACCGTGTGCCAAGTTTTACAGAATTGTTCAATAAACAAAACGGGGTTGATTATAATCTCAAATCAATTAAGATTGTATCAAGCGGTGCTAGGGATCCCGATGCAGAAGGTGCCGAAGGCATGAGCGCAAGCAAAATGCGAGCTGCTGCAATTGCTGGTGACATCGACACATTTAAAACAGGATTACCAGCAGGACTAAGTGGTGATGCTGAGGAAGTATTTTCTGCAGTTAGGCAAGGACTTGAGCCTTGGTTAAAACAAGAAACTGTGCCCGAAGGATGGAAAAGTAAAGTTGCTGGTGCTACATTAGCAGGAGCCGCTGCACTAGGTAGTGGCGGTGTGTATGCTCAAAGTTCAGGAGAAGATTATCTTCCAGACATAGTTGCACATGTGACATTTGAGGTTAACGGAAAAGAAATATCCAAAGACATCAATTTAGGAACACAATACAAGTCTCCAAAAGAGGCTTCCCAAGCCCTTGAAAAATTCTTAAAGTCTAAGGGTATTAAATTTTATGATTTTAGTCTTGAACGTGTAAAACCCAAAGACGATAATTAATTAAAACGGGTAATAAAGGGATAATCATGAAAGCAAAAGAATTTATTATAGAACTTAAAAAAGAATCAAAGCCTAGAAACTTTGTAGCCAAGAACGCCAAGATGGGCGGTGCTGGCCAGCACAAGGATAAAAAGAAAGCTGAAAAACAAGGTGATGTCAAACACAAGAATAAAGAGTACGCAGAAAGTGTAGAGGAAGGCTGGAAAGATAAGGTTGCAGCCGCAGGACTTGCTGGTGCAATGGCATTCGGAGCTGGTGGGGCTCATGCTAGAGTTTCTGGAGATCAAGATCCTAGTATCAATCGATTAACCGGCAAACCTATTGCAACGCAACAAGCAACCGATGTTGCTCCTGCAAAAGCAGAAGCACCTAAAGGATTTAGTAAAGAGTATCTACAGTCTGTAGTAGACGGTAAGCATCCAAGACCAATGGTTAGTGTTGAAAAAGCAAAAGAGCTATTGAAGAATATGTCAGAAGGCTCATTAAAAGAATTGTCTACTGAAAAGCTAGCACAATATAAAAAGGCAGCCTATGCGGATGCCAAACAGTCAGATGCAGACGGAAAGTACGCTCGTGGCGACAAACGGTTTAGTGGCATTAATAAAGCTACTAGCAAACAGTTTGACAACGATCTTAAGAAACATAGACAGCAAGGTGTGGCGGAGGCCGGTATGTACACCAAGCCAGGTAGTCCGTCTGCCTACGATAGAGACTATCGTGCTAGCGTAAGTGGCATGGGTAAGAAAGACTCGTTAGCATATCAACAAGATGGCGGTGCTAACGACGAATATCCTAGTGAACCTAATCGTCCGTACCAAGCACCTCAAGACAGGCCAGTACTAAAAGGTTATTATTTCTACAATGTACAGCCTGGACAGGAAGATGATGCTGGAATGTACGGTGTCAAGAAAACTAAGTCAGGCAAGTGGGCAAAAGCCAAGTATTCAACTAGCGGCCGATCATTTGATATGCAGAAAGATGGCGCTGATAAAGCATTTGGTGCAGGTAAATGGTGGTCTCTATAATGGACGAACTTGCTGATATCAAGCGTCTAGCAGGCATTACTGAGTTCAAAGGTCTACAGCCATACGGCGGCAGCAATATCAGTATTACAGGTATGACCAATCAAGAACTTGAACGCAAGCATGATATTAGACCCGGTTCACCGGAATGGTTTCAGTTATGGTTTTCAAAACCATATCTAACAGGCGAAAAAAAGGTAGGAAAATAAATGGTTGAGATAACAGAATCAGCAAAATTAAAGATTATAGATCTGCTGCTAGAAGAAAATAATCCTAAGCTGGCATTGCGCACCTTTGTACAAGGCGGCGGATGCAGTGGCTTTAGCTATGGCTTTACCTTTGATGAAGAAAAGAACGAAGACGATTTTGAATTTCCCATCAACGAACAGTACAACGTATTTGTCGATGCGATGAGTATGCAATACTTGCAAGGTGCAGTTATTGATTATAAAGAAGAAGCAATGGGCAGTCAGTTTGTCATTAGCAACCCTAATGCCCAATCAACTTGCGGATGCGGGAGCAGTTTTTCAGTATGAACCCCAACCAGTATCCAGTGTATCCAGAAGACGATGGCCACGATCGTTATAGAAATCCCTATTCACCAGTGTGAGATTATATTATGAAGATAACAGAAATTTTAATCGAAGGTGTAGCAGGGCCAAAGAACTGCTGGCCTGGTCATAGAAAAGTTGGCACACAACCTGGCACGGGCAAGAATAAAGGCAAGCGTGTCAACGACTGCGAAAAGATTAAAGAAGCAGGTTCACCAGCACAGCAGGCAGCTATTGCTATTGCCAAAAAGAAAAAGCAAGGTGTGACGGAAGGCTTACACCAAGAATTTGACATGATTGAAAACATCATTGAACAGATTGCAGAGCAACATGCCGTTGACGTTGACCTTGTATGGGAAGATTTATCAACCCTTACAGATGATGAGCTATATGTGTTTGCAGTAACATCAGAGATGGTCAACGAAGATTGGCAAAAGGCCAACAAGCGAGACAAGACTGACGGTATGAGCAAGAAAGCTGTCAATGCCTATCGTAGAGAAAATCCAGGGTCAAAATTAAAGACTGCGGTGACAACTAAGCCCGGCAAATTAAAGAAAGGTTCAAAGGCCAGCAAGCGCCGATCAAGCTATTGTTCTAGATCAGCCGGACAACAGAAAATGCATAATATCAGCTGTTCAAAAACTCCTGACAAGGCAATATGTAAAGCAAGGCGTCGTTGGAACTGCTGATATGAGAGCGCAAGAGTTTGTAGTCGAAAAGAAAAAACGTAAGCGTAGACCTCGGTATGCTGCCTACGGTCCGGGCCCTTACGGCGGCTACGGATACTATGCTGGCTACAGCGGAGACAGTGGATCCGAAGGTGGCGGCGACGGGGGTGGCGGTGGCGAAAGTATAAATCATGAAGCCTCATACCCTGGCAACATCGGCATGATGGAGTTGGCCAAGTTTTTTAGTATGGCCGATGAAGAACAAAAAACCATGTTCAAGCAACTGCTAGAGAAAGGCAAGAAGGGCTTGGCTTGGAAACTGGTACAAGACATTGTGGGTGTTAAACTACAGGGGTCAGAATTCAATGAAGATGCCATGATGGGAAAAATTGAAGACGGCGGAAAAATTGTTCGCATATTAAAAAAACAACACAGCGTACCGTTTAGCGATGAAAAAAACTGGCTGTTGATTGATACTGATCCTGCCAAAGGCAACAAAGGTCTTGGACTTAAATGGGTTCCGGCAAGTACTAGATTTACCTGGGTACGTCCTTACAAAGAAACCGTGGATGAAAACTTTGCTGATGGTAAGAATCCGCAGGACAAAGGCGATTCAAAACGTCATGGCATTAATACTAAAGGATCAGTGAGTAGTCTACGAAAAACTGCCAAACAGGGCGGACGCAAAGGACAACTAGCACACTGGCTGGCCAACATGAAAGCTGGAAGGGCTAAAAAGAAATGAGAGCTCACGAATTTATTTCTGAAAAACGCAAGATTCCCTTTGCGGGAGCAAAAGTTGGGCACAAAGAAGGCCCAGCAGGGCAGTGGCGCAACAAAGGTCCCAAGGCAAATAAGCCCGCTAAACAGGGCGACCTAGTAGGCGGCGCTACTTAACTATAAATAATAGTATGAAACTAAAAGAATTGTTCGAGACAGCGTCAGGTATGGGTGCAGGAGATGTTGCTACCTTTATTAAGAACGGTTCTGGAGCGGGCGTGGGTACTCTTTTTGGGGGTAGTTATCAGCAGAAATCTGCCAAAAAACCCAAGGCAAAGAAGCCTCGCGAAAGTATATTAAGAAGATAAATATAGTATGGACTTTAAAAAACCCGATCACGAAGCAGAAATGGCAAAAGCAGAACTAGCTCAGATAGCTAAAAATGCTATGGCCATTTATCGTATGATCAAAGAAGGCGACGAGTTAGATGGTTGGATCAGCAGTTATATCTCTGTGGCCAACGATCATTTAAATTCTGTTCACGAGAAGATGGATTACGAATCTCAAGCACATGGTGCTGTTAATCAAGGTCCTAGAGAATTTGAAGAATCAACGCAGTACCAAATTAAAAGCAATCTGTGCGAACAGTGGCTAGAGAAAAAATATCAAGGAAGATAAAAATGGATTTTAAATCAATCATCAGCAAACTAGACAGCATGGAAGCACCTCCACAGACTCCTGCTGCTCCTAAATTGGATAAAGCTGTTCAACTAAACGAAGATGCACAATTGCGTGTACTAAGTGGTCGTTCTACATACGTTGCAGAAGCCAAGAAAAAGGCCGAAGAAGATGTCAAAGAAGAAATGAAAGTTGGCGACAAAAAGGCTAGTTCTACAGGTGGCACTATTGAAAAGACAGCTACTGGTATCAAGCACACAGCTGGCAAGAACTATGGTGGCGATAAGGCTCCTAAAGATGACGACAGTGATGACGAGCCAAAAGCTAAGAAAGCCAAAAAAGAAAGCATTGAGCCACAATTCAAATCTAAGTTCATGAAGATGGTGGAAGCGGCTAAAGAAGAAAGCGAAGCTGATGCCAAGAAGAAAAAAGAAGACAAGAAAAAGAAAATGGCCAAGATCATGGACGAAGGTGCTAAGCCAGACTTTCTAGACATGGACAAAGACGGTGACAAGAAAGAGCCAATGAAAAAAGCTGCCGGTGACAAAGGCGGAGACAAGAAAGACGGCAAGAAAGGTATGAGTGCTGCTCAAGCCAAGTACTTTGGTAAGAAAGAATCAGTTGAAGAAGCTGCTGAAATGAAAACTGGTGATAAGAAAAAGTCTTCCACAGGCGGCACAATTGAAAAAACTGCCACTGGTGTCAAGCATACAGCTGGTAAGAACTATAGCGGCAAGGCAGCAGAAGCTGACAAAAAGAAAACTGACGAAAGCAAGATGATGCCAAAAGGCAAGAAGCGTCCTGTTAAAGAATCAATTGAAAACATTTTATCATTCAAAGACATGATCAAACTTGTGCAAGAGAGTGGTGGACAACAACAAATTGATGCAGTTGATCAAGAATTGTTTTCTTGGGCTCAACGTGTTGCCAAACAAAAAATTGGTGAAGGCCTAAAAGCCGATGTGTATGCAGGTATGGTATATGAGCGTATGGGTGGCGTATTCGAAATGTACGATGTACTAAGCGAAGACCAAAAGTAATTTAACCAATCGCACTCAAAAGCCGGCAATTTAGTTGACCGGCTTTTTCTTTGACTATATAATAGCTGTATAGGAGAAAATTATGTCAACTAGAATGTACGGTCCCGAAGAAAAAGCAAAACTAGAACGTCTTATCAACGAAGGCGGAAATGTGTTGCGTGAATTAGAAGATCTCAAAGAGGGCCTTAAAGAAACTGTTAAAGCTGTTGCAGAAGAATTACAAATCAAACCATCAGTTATTAACAAAGCAATTGCTATTGCACATAAAGACAACTGGAAAGATCACGAACAAGAATGGAATGACATCGAAATGATTCTCGGTGTGACTAAACGCCTGCCTGAATAACTAGGCATAAATTGACTCAATCTAATTATTGTGCGGCAATTTATAAGGGACTGTATGTTTCTGCCGAATCTAATAACCAAGCCAAGATAAGCGCCTGTTGTGTTAACCAAACAGGACCAGCAACATCTGTAATCGATTTTCATAAAGATGTATATCTAACCAATCAACGTGAAGAGTTCAACAAAGGCAATAGACCTAGTAATTGTGACTTCTGTTGGCGCAAAGAAGATGCAGGATTGTCTAGTCGTAGAGAAAGAAGTATTATTAAACCGTCGGAAGATCCCTATGAAGTTGAATTGTTAACAATGCACTATAATGTTGCTCCGTTATGCAATGCCAAATGTATTACCTGTGGAAGTCAGTGGAGTAGTGCTTGGGCTGCAGAGGACGAGAAGTTTAATACTGTAGGCGTTGACTTTCGCAGTTTTAATCAAATACGTAAATCTGACCCAGAATTTAATGTGGACTTTAGCAAGCTAACACAGATTTACTTCAACGGGGGCGAGCCGTTCCTAAGCACAGATGTCAATAGGATCTTAACCAAAGTTAAAGAACAACAGGGCTCGTTAGACAAATTGAGCCTAGTGGTCAATACTAATTGTAGCATCATGCCTACTAAGAAAGATGTAGCTCTTTGGAACAAATGTAAGTCTATATCTCTAATCTGTAGTGTTGAAGCAGTAGGTGCGCAGTTTGAATATATACGCTATCCATTAAGTTGGGATGAAGTATCTCACAATGTAGATAACTTTGGCTCACTATTTGATAAACAGCTAGTAATTAATATATCCCCTAATCTAGGAGTACATAATGCTCTAGAGTTTGACAATCTAGTTAATTGGTTCAATGGCCTTGCACAGGATAATACTACCTATATACTAAATCCAGAACTAACTGTAGGAACGTTATCATTTGACACAGTATCTGCTGATGTTAAAGCGGCCATGCTAGAAATTATACCCACAGGACAGCAGTTTGATAAACTCAGACTATTTGTTCAAACGAGTACAAATGGTAATAACTCCAGATGGATTAACACACTTAATAATATAGACTATAGACGTGGTCTAAACTGGGCTGAAGTGTTTCCAGAACTATCTAGACTAATACAACAGAATTCAACAGTTGACAATATTAAATAATGATAGTACAATTAACTTTATGAATGATTTATTAAAACCTACATTTGATTGGATACAAGATGACTTTAAGTCTAACAGGATTCGCTTTTTTATTGAGTTGCTTGCTTGGGCTATTAGTATTGGTTGCAGTATTACTATGGCAATTACAGTCCCAAACCCTCCGCTTCTTGCTCTTTATCCCGTTTGGATCACTGGCTGTGCTTTGTATGCTTGGGCTTCTTGGACTAGGAAATCTTTTGGCATGTTGGCTAACTATATACTGCTAACCACTATTGATACAATTGGTCTAGCAAGAATGCTAATTAATTAAATAAAGTAAGAAGGTAGGCGTGGCCACAAACCGCACATTGGTATTTGCAAGCCCTAAATTGCATAGGAGAAAAATTTGAGTTATGTAGACGCTTTCTATAATAGAGAGCAGGATATGATTCACGTCGTCGAACGTGATGACAAAGGTAATAGACATTACAAAGAATATCCTGCTAGACATATATTTTATTACCCAGATGCCAAGGGTAAATTCACAAGTATTTTTGGACAACCTCTTTCACGAGTAAGTTCTAAAAATGTCAAAGAACATCGCAAAGAACTTGCAATTCATTCAAACAAAAAACTGTTTGAAAGTGACATCAACCCGATCTATCGTTGTCTAGAAGACAACTATCTTAATCAAGACGCACCAAAATTAAACATAGCGTTCTTTGACATTGAGGTCGACTTTGACCCAGAACGTGGCTATGCATCACCTGAAGATGCATTCATGCCTATCACCGCTATTGCTGTTTATCTGCAATGGATGCAGACCATGGTGTGTTTGGCAATTCCTCCTAAAACATTATCAATGGAAGAAGCACAAAAACAAGTTGAAGAATTCCCCAATACCATGCTGTTTGACAACGAAGCAGACATGTTAGATACGTTCTTGGATCTAATTCAAGATGCAGACGTACTAAGTGGTTGGAACTCAGAAGGCTTCGATATTCCGTATACTGTTAACCGTGTGACCAAAGTTCTTAGCAAAGAAGACACACGTAGATTCTGTTTGTGGAATCAGTTTCCCAAGAAGCGTGAGTACGAAAAATACGGTAAAGCTGCGGTCACTTATGACCTTATTGGTCGTGTACACTTAGACAGTCTTGAACTGTATCGCAAGTACACATATGAAGAACGACACACATATCGATTGGATGCCATCGGCGAGATGGAAATTGGTGAAAACAAGACGGTGTACGAAGGTACGCTCGATCAACTGTACAACAATGACTTCCGTAGGTTTATTGAATACAACAGACAAGACTGTATGCTGTTGGAAAAACTAGACAAGAAACTAAAGTTTCTAGATCTTGCTAATACACTGGCACATGAATGTACTGTGTTGTTGCAGACCACTATGGGTGCTGTGGCAGTCACTGAACAGGCCATTATCAACGAAGCTCACAAGCGTGGATTCATTGTGCCTAACAGAGTGTCTCGAGAAGAAGGTTTCAGCAATCAAGCTGCCGGTGCCTATGTTGCTTACCCCAAGAAAGGCATTCACGAGTGGATTGGTTCTTTAGATATTAACTCGTTGTATCCTTCAGCGATTCGTGCCTTGAACATGGGTCCAGAAACTATTGTTGGACAATTGCGTCAAGATGGTACCAAAGACTTTATTGCAGCAGAAATTGGTAAAGGAAAGTCATTCGCCTCAGCATGGGAAGGTATCTTTGGTTCATTAGAATATGCAGCCGTACTGGAAAAAAATGTTGGACGCGAAATCATCATTGACTGGGAAGATGGCGGAGTCGATACTCTGAGTGCTGCTCAGGCCTATGATCTAATCTTTGAATCAAATCAACCTTGGATGCTTTCAGCTAACGGTACTATCTTCACTTATGAAAAAGAAGGGATCATCCCTGGATTGTTAAAACGTTGGTATGCTGAACGTAAAGACATGCAGGCCAAATTAAAAGAATGTATAAAGGCGGGAAATAAAATTGAAGAAGAATACTGGGACAAACGTCAGCTTGTTAAAAAGATTAACCTCAACAGTCTCTATGGTGCTATTCTTAATCCTGGTTGTCGTTTCTTTGATAATCGTATTGGTCAGTCCACCACACTCACTGGCCGTGCCATTGCCCGGCATATGGCTGGTAAGGTAAACGAAATTATCACAGGCGAAAACAATCATACAGGTAAAGCCATTATCTATGGTGATACAGACTCGTGTTATTTCTCAGCGTACACTACACTAAGAAAAGAAATTGATCAAGGAGCTCTTCCTTGGACTAAAGAATCAGTTGTCGATCTATATGATACCATTGGGGAAGAAGTAAACTCAACCTTTCCCAAGTTCATGCAAGATGCGTTCCATTGTCCTAAGACTCGGGGTGAAGTTATCAAAGCAGGACGGGAGATTGTTGCCAGTCGCGGCTTGTTTATCACAAAGAAACGATATGCTGTATTGTATTACGATAAAGAAGGCAAACGTGCAGACATAGACGGCAAGCCCGGCAAGATCAAGGCCATGGGATTAGATCTCAAACGTAGTGATACTCCTGTGGTTATTCAAGACTTTTTAAGTGAAGTATTGACCAAAGTTCTAAATAACGGTACCAAAGAAGATGTACTAGAATATATTACTGCGTTCCGTACTGAGTTTAAAGTTAGACCCGGTTGGGAAAAAGGATCACCTAAACGTGCTAATAACATTTCAGAGTACCGCGACAAAGAAAAGAAAGCAGGTAAGACTAACATGCCCGGACACGTTCGAGCAAGTCTTAACTGGAACACTTTGAAGCGTATGATGGATGACAAATATTCAATGGCTATTACAGACGGTGCCAAGGTGATCGTTTGTAAGGTCAAAGATAATCCAATGGGGTATACATCAGTTGCCTACCCTGTAGATGAACTTAGACTACCTCAATGGTTTAAGGACTTACCTTTTAACGATGCCGAAATGGAAAATGCAGTCATCGATGAAAAGTTAGAAAACTTGATTGGTGTTTTGGAATGGGACATCAGTTCAACTCGCAGTGATAATACATTTGCAAAATTGTTTGACTTTGAGTAAATTGCGGTTGCTTTTTACTCTAGATCTAAATATAATCTTAATATACAGGAGAACTTTCAATGAAAGATATTTTACAAGACATCGTGTCACACACACAAAACCTAGGCTTCTTAACCACAGTTAAAGTCACAGGCACAGAAAAAGGCACAACAGTTAATTCAATGGCTGATGATCGTTCAGTTATTATGGAAGCAGAAACTGCTGCTCCTTACTCAGACATGATTGGCGTGTTTGGTATGCCACAACTTAACAAATTAAAATATTTGTTAGACGGTTCTGAGTATAAGGAAAATGCTAAAATTAGTATCACTACCGCAGAACGCAATGGCGAGACTGTTCCAACCGGCTTACACTTTGAAAACAAAGACGGCGACTTCAAGAACGACTATCGTTTCATGAACACAGAAATTATCAACGAAAAGATGAAGACTGTTAAGTTCCGTGGCGTCAAGTGGGATGTAGAAATTGAGCCTACAGTCAGTGCTGTACAGCGTTTCAACTTCCAAGCAGGTGCTAACAACGAGCATCCAACGTTCTTGGCCAAGACAGATGGCGGCAATCTAAAGTTCATCTTTGGTGACGCAAGCACACACGGTGGTGAGTTTATCTTTGCACAAAACGTAGCAGGCAAACTCGATCGTGGCTGGACTTGGCCAGTTATGCCAATCTTGAGCATTCTTAAGATTGCAGATGTTAACAACACTAAGATGTCTTTGAGTAACGAAGGTGCTATTCAGATTACTCTAGATAGCGGACTTGCCACTTACAAATATATCATTCCAGCACAAGCGGCCTAATATGAAAGCACCGGTTAATTTAACTCCGCTGCAAAAGGACTATGCGGTATACCTGCCAGCTATTAGTTCTTTTTACAGTACCTATGTTGCTAAACAGCGACTAGAAGAATTCGTACCCACTGATCGAATTCCTGCAGGATTTGATCGTGGCATTGAAGGTATGAACTTTTTAAATGCTGATCAAGGATACTTTACCTATAAGTATGCTTTGTATTCCGCAGGTCATGCACAACTTGATCTCGAAAAATCAATGACTCAAGAATCAATGATACAGGATCGTGATCGTCCTAACACAATGATCTTGGGCGACTCTGGTGGGTATCAGATTGGTAAAGGTGTTCTTAAGTTTGATTGGTTAAACTTTGAAGGCGCAGAGGCCAATAAGACTCGTAAAAAGATTCTTGAATGGTTAGAGTTGACTGCTGATTGGTCAATGATGCTTGACGTTCCTACTTGGGCTTGTGATCACATTCACAGTCCTAAGACTGGATTAAAAACATTTGAAGACTGTCTAGACAAGACTCGCTTTAACAATGACTACTTCTTGCAGAATCGCCTAGGACAAACTAAATGGCTTAACGTATTGCAAGGTGGAGACTGGGATACTGCGGAAAAATGGTATCGTGGTGTTGTGGAGTTCAGCGATCCTAAAGGCAAGTATGCCGGTAAGGAAGCTGAAGGTTGGGCATTTGGTGGTGCCAATATGTGCAAGATGGATATCACCCTCAAGCGTTTGATGACAATGCGTGATGAAGGAATGCTTACTGGCAAGAACTGGATTCACTTCTTGGGTACTGCACAGTTAGACTGGTCGTGTTTCTTAACACAGATCCAACGTCAACTGCGTAAGCACATTAATCCAGAACTCACAATCAGTTTCGACTGTGCAAGTCCGTTTATTGCCACTGCTCACGGACTGGTATACACAAACGCACAGCATACCAACAAGCGTTGGAGTGTTATTATGGACAAGGCTCCTGATAACAAAGGTCTGTCAGGACGACACGACATTCCTTTTCCGTTTGAAAGCGAGTTTGCAAGTCGACTAACAATGGGCGACATTGCATATTATGACTACGGTGTTCGTAAGACAGATGCAGAACTTGGCAATGTTAAGTTTAATCATTTAAACACAGAACATTATCACAAAGTTCCAAGACTTAACAAACTGGGTAAAATTCCAAACAAAACATCGTGGGATAGTTTCAGTTATGCATTAATGATGGGACATAATGTTGAATGTCATATTAAAGCAGTACAACGTGCTCAGCAATTAATGGACATTGAATGTGCTAAATTCAAACCAGACTGGCGTATGAAAGGTATTGAAGGTAAGAAAGAAATCGAATACAGCGATTGGGTTCCTAACAAGATTTTATACTTTGGTACATTTGTTGAAGAATTGTTTAATACTAAAACAAAAGACGAAGCATTTGCTATGATCGATTCAGCAAAACAATTCTTGAAGAGTCTTGAAGGTGCTCGCTTACAAGGCGGCCCTGCTGATAACGAATTTAATAAGTTATTCACAGTTGAAGATTCAGCCAATGTAAGACTTGGTCCAGACGGGTTACCTTTATTTGACCAACAAGATGATGATAAACTTCGTGGTTTAGAAACAGAAATTATCGAGGAGTAATGTCTATGTATGAGCAGAGAATTAAACATTTAGAAGAAGCACATCATGCTTTGGACAAACAAGTTGACACTTTGGAAAGAACAGGCCTGTTCGAAGACCTAAAATTAGAGAAATTGAAAAAAGAAAGGTTGCTCTTAAAGGATAAAATTGCTATACTAAAGCATAAGCAACAACTTCACACACAGGCACAACATGGTTCGACTGAACATATTTGAATTAGATCAGATTAAAAAAATCTGCGAGTCTGCCGGCACAGAATATTTTACACTTGAACAAAGTGTTGGTTCGGGTATTGGCAGCATACTAACATTAAGCTACGATACAGAGATTGCAGACTTTCCTGCTACTGTTAAAGTCGAAGTGTCTGGTGTGGAGAAATGGTAATGGAAGATTACGAAGCATTTGCAAACAAGATGGAAACAGCTTATCCTAAGATGTTTGAAGGCAAGTACGGTGGGTTTGCAGTAAACAAAGGTTGGTATCCTATTCTTGAAAAGTTGTGTGCTAATATACAACATCACATTGATTGGAAAGAGAAGCAAGGTACTCCTGTTCCGCAGGTCACAGTGGCACAGATCAAAGAAAAGTTTGGCGGCTTGCGATTCTACTACGATGGCGGTGACGATGAGATCAGTGGAATGGTTCGTATGGCTGAAGCATGGGCAGATGTTGCCTGCGAAGAATGTGGCGCCATTGGCAAGAGACGTGATGGTGGCTGGATCCGCACACTATGTGATGCTCACGAAGCCGAATATCAAGAACGTAAACGTACACAAGAAATGAAAGCATCGGGGTTTGAAGAATGAAACGTGATTATACAGATGGTGTTGCCAAAGATATTACATTTTTTACTGGTATCGAGATCGAAAAGACTCCTGCATATGGAATGAAAACTCTATTTGTAGTAGGTGTTCATGATGATCAGATCATTACCACTATGGCTCAGAACAATGATTGCACACATATCTATTTTGGTGCTAATCAAAGTTTTAAAACTGAAGGCGTTAATGATGCTCAAAGCTGGCGTATGTGGGAAGACATGATCTATGTCTGTTTAGAACAAGGCTACTGGTGTACATTGGATTTAGATGTCAGCGAAGTCGAAGGACTGTTAGAAAGTGGACTTGTAGAAAAGCAACAGTTCATTCCGCAGATTTCGGTTAAACTGCCCTATTTGCAACAGCTAGGGTATAATGCTACAATTAAGATAGACGACAAAGATTTTAAAGCAACAAATCCCGGAGTGTGGTGTCATAACCTTCACGACCTACTTGGTAGAGATCGTTTTACCAGTTGGGATCAATATGGCAAAGATGAGATTATTAAATAATGGCAACCAATCCATACGCCTCAACTGCAAAATCTATTAATCGATTACAAGGCGCATTGACTAAATCATCAATCGGTAGACCCAGGCTAAGACCATACCTAGAAGAACAACCTATGAAATTAACATTAAAACAAAGAATTCGAAACTGGCTAATGAACGATGACGAGCTAGAGTACGGCAATAGTATTGCTGTTGACAATGAAGGGCCGGATATTCAATCACAGGGATTTAGACTAAACATCTATAGTGCTAGTGGTGGAACTATCATTGAAACTACCAAATACGATCGTCAAAAGGACGAACATAAACACAGTCTACACGTGGTTACTGAGGACAAAGACCTTGGAGAAGAATTGGCAAAAATTATCACTATGGAAAGTTTAAGATGATTACTCCTACCGAAACACTTATTCTTAATATTGTACGGCATCACTTGCTTGGTAGACAACTGCCAAGTAATTTTGGAGGTGATGCTGGAAGAGCTTGTGAAAATTTATTAGAAGATGACGTTGGTATTTCTATTAACAGGGGACTTGGCTGTGATATTCCCGAAATTGGTTGGGAAGTTAAATGCCGTAAAGGTACGGCAACTAGTGCGCAAACAGTCGCAACAATGCGACCTGAAGATATTATTTCAACACCTTATCCACTTTCACCGGTGTACAACAAGATTCGAAAACAATTAAGGTTTACAACTAATGATAATGATGTTATCATTGCTATAGACTTATGCGACTTTGATCAGCCTCAGATTCAAGAGTTATTGAAAGAAGCATACGAACATGCAAGAAGTCTACTTAAAGAGACTCCAGAACTAGAATATACTCCATATGAAGGTTACTGGGGATATTTTGAAAAAACAAAGAAGGGGCGTCCAGAGCTAGATTTTAGACTAGCTGATGGACAAATGGAAAAACTATTAGCAATGACAGCATCAACTTTTAAGGACATATTTGCATATGGTAATTAAACAAGACATTAGACCTAACAAAATGATCTGGGTAACCTTTCGCAAAGAAGGTATTCACTGCTATCCAGCAGCCGCTACAGATCCTAAACTAGCTACAGGAGATTACTATGATGTATCGTTTCTTGGCACTCCCCATCGCCATATATTTCACTTTCGTGTATGGCTCGGAGTTACTCATAACGACAGAGATGTGGAATTCATTCAGTTCAAGCGGTGGCTTGAACGGTTGTATTCTAGCGAACAAGGTGTATTGTCGCTAGATTATAAAAGTTGCGAGATGATGAGCGATGATTTGTATGCTCAAATTTCACAAAAGTATCCCAACCGTGAGGTTTGGATTGAGGTCTCCGAAGACGGAGAAAATGGTTCATTTATTAAGTACTAAGAGGAAAGCTACAATGGCTAAGAATTATCGGGATTATTCCTATTTTGAAAACCGCCCCGACGTTGTTCGGATCTTTGATGACCTAGATGCATATCTAGATTGGTGCAGATTAGAACTGCAACCATTTAATCCTGCAGATCTCTACAAGAGAGATTCAACAATTTATCAGAATTATCTGTCAAGCAGACGTCCACGCAGACAGTATCAAGGCAACAAACCGTTCAATAGAACACGCAATGAGCAGAATTTTTCTCGTTGATCTAGAAGCAGTTGAGACAAGGTACACAGGTCAATGGAAGACCCATGTGCCTGCACTCTTACGAAAGGCAGGACATCATGTCAACATTATATCAGGTCCTACGGACATTCCTAGTGCTACCACTCCTGGGGCATTTCTCAACTTTGGCGGCACTAATATCTACAAGGCTAGTCAAG
>Ga0209191_1000064_pt1 | contig 85219 bp, 119 predicted proteins | sample S_130626_EF_Meta_FD_187320 | JGI IMG/M metagenome (GOLD analysis project Ga0209191, IMG submission 187320) | Freshwater microbial communities from Lake Simoncouche, Canada to study carbon cycling - S_130626_EF_MetaG (SPAdes) (version 2) | ecosystem: Environmental > Aquatic > Freshwater > Lake ...
AGATTGGGATTAGATGATACCGACAGTAGATCTTCACCAGTTCAAACGATTATGGCAGACAACAAATGGTTATATGTTTCCGCTGGATATGAGACTACCTTTGGAATCAGGAAGGCGTAAAGAAAATACCAATTATGTTCTTATATGTGACGACGACCTTGTATCTCGTTTGTAAAATGTATGTAAATAAAAAGGATTAATTGTGCCGATTTGCTTTGACAGAAAATTACTTTTCGTTCATATTCCAAAAACTGCTGGAACTTCTACACATGATTATTTTGAATTTGAAAAAACCACTAGAAAATTATATGGTAGAACTTTAAATACTTCAGTTGAAGTTAGTCATTTGCCGTTGTTTGCCATTAATGAATTTTATGATTTAACAGGTTACTTTAAATTTTGTTTTGTTAGAAATCCTTGGGATAGAGCAGTTTCTGCTTTTAAATTTGGTTTAAAGGAATCACCTGAGAAAATACAGTTATTCGAATCAACAGATAAATTTCAAACTTTTTTAGAGTCTGTTAAAGAAAATTGGGATCGTATTATGAACAACAGACCATCTCATTGGCTTTGTAATCATTTTCAACCACAATCTTATTATATAAAATCAGATGATTTAAAAATGGATTTTATAGGTAGATTTGAAAATTACAACGAAGACATAAAAACGCTTGGTGAAAAATTTAACATTAAAAAAGAAATACCTCATTTAAACAAAACAGATCATGAACCATATAAAAATTTCTACAATAAAAATACGATTAAAATTATTGAAAATCTTTACAAGGAAGATATTGAAACTTATAATTACAAATTTTAAAAAAATTAAGAAAGTAACATTATACCGATCAAACTTTTTATATTATAGGCGAGCAATGAAAATAATCATTCCTGTAAAATCTACATCGACTCGTGTTGAAAATAAAAATTTTAGAAAGTTCTGGAAAGAGCTTTCGCTGACAGAAATACTGTTGAAAAAACTTTTATTTAAAGGTGCTGAAAACATATTCATAAGTTGCGACGATCCTAGCAAAGAATCGCTCGCTATTCAATATGGTTGCAATTTTTTACTAAGAGATAAAAAACTTTGTGATAATGACACACACATACCAGATGTCATAAGAAAAGTGGTAGATCAAGTTCCGTACGATGATGAAATAGCATGGTGTCAAGTAATCGACCCTATGTTTGAAGATTACATTGGAGCTTTTGCCGAATGGGAGTTACAAAAAAAAAATCACGATAGTTTATGTGTCGTTTATCCTTTTAAAAAATATTTATTAAACCATGAGCATATGCCAATTAATTTTGGATTTGGTAATTGGCATATTAAATCTCAAGATCTTAAAATGTTTTACGACATGACATTTACTTTTTCGATATTAAAAAGAGAATCTATTAATAAGTGTGGATATCATATTGGCGCCAATCCATATTGGTATAATGCGTTTAATACTCATGTTGATATAGACACAATGGAAGACTTTGAAATAGCAAGTATAATTTATGATAAGAAGAAAAAACAATGAGGCCTTTATTTAGATGGATAGTTGGAGATGTAAGTACAGAAGGATATCGTGTTTTATCACAAGCAATAAGAAATATTTTAAGAATATACAAGAATAATTTTGATTTTCTGATTTGTTCCAATGCCGTTTGTGAAAATTCTAAAATAAAAATAAAAACAATTGCTGAAAAATTTGATATTGAAATATATGAACAATCTTGGTTGGATCTTCCAATAGATCAATCTTTGATATCGCAATCGCTTAATATCGATAGACAAGGAACATTTTGGAAGATGTGTCCTCCTAGAATGAGATTGAAAAGTCACGAAATAATATGCGACAATGATATTGTTTTAGTTAATCCAATGGATTCAATTTTTGAATTTCTAGAAAAAAATGTTATTTTAATGATGAAAGAAGATGCTTTTTGTGTTGGCAAGTATTTTTCATTGTTTAAGGAAAAAGAAAATTACAATTCTGGTTTTTATGGTTTTCCTCCGAATTATGATTTCGAAGAAGATTTAAAAAACACTTGGCTTAAAAATGGTAGATATCATGGTTTGTTATGGAGAGACGAACAAGGTCTTGTAACAAGTACGCTTAAAAAGCACGACCACATCGTAATAGAACCAAATGAGATAATTCATTTATTCGATAATGGTCGTTGTTCTGGGTATGAATTTAAAATTATCGAAGAAGAAAAAATAAAAACTCGTGTAATGGAAAATATGAAATTCAATGAATTCAACTTTTCTAAAACAGATAAAGGGTATCATTTTTTAGGAGTCAATAGATCGAGACACAGAAAATGGATTGAATACAAACGATATGGTGTTTATTTGTGAATAGATATGTAACTTTTACATTTGATGATGGGCTAATTAACACTGCAAGAACAGTAGAGCAATTGGGGATTCCGACTACCTTTTATATTGTTTCGGGATGGACCACAAAAGAAGTAAAAATAAATGATTCATTCAATGTTGATTTGGATCATGGAACTATTAAAGAATGGAAGAGCCTAAAAATAGATGTAGGGTGTCATACTTATGATCATAGTAAAGATTTTAACGAAGATTTTTCATATAATAAATTTTCTCAATTTTTTAATGGGCCAAAAAATTTAGCAATTCCATATGGTTTAAAATATAATTCAAAATTATACGATAGTTGCAAAATAGGTTTTTTCAACAAACCTTATAACGCATTGACATTGAAATCTCTTAAGCAAATACATTCAATAAATCCAAGTTATGATTTTACTAACAAAGAAGCTCTAAAATTAATAATAGCAAACTGTCCCGTCCAACATTGGATTGTATTTACTTTTCATGGAATCAACGAAGGATGGAGACCAATTAAATTTGAAGATTTAGAATTTTGGATGAATTTTTTTGTTGAACAAAAATTCACATTCATATCAATAACAGAAGGAGTGAAAAAAATATGCAAAAAATACTTGCTGTGACGACTTATAATCGCTTGTCTTTTTTTAAGAAATGATTTATGGATTTTTAAAACATACAAAAAAAACAAATGAATGGACTATTATTATAGCAGATGATGGATCGACAGACGGAACTAAAGAATTTATTGAAAGATTAGATTTTAAAAAAACAATCAAAATATACAATGATAGAATTGGAATTTCTAATCAGACTAACTCAATTTTTTTAGAGTTATTGAAATTTAAAAAATTCATATGTTTTAAATCTGATGATGACATGATGTTTATCAAAGATGGTTGGGATGAATTATACATTGATGCAATTGACTCTAGTGGATACCAGCATTTGTGTTTTGATCATTATTTGTTTAATAAATTTGGAGAAAACCTAAAAAATGTATTTTCGGAACCAGTAACAAACAAATCCATATTAGCTAGAACTCCATCTATGTTTGTTAAAGGTTGTTTTTACACAATTACAAATTCAATTTTGAAATCAGTTGGATACATGGATTCAATTAATTTTTTTCATGGACTTGAACATGTAGATTATTCGATGCGGTGCGCTCGTGCTGGATTTAACGATCCCAAACATATATTCGATGCTAAAAATTCAGATTTATTTTTGAGTTATCGTTTCCCGATATTAGGCACTGATCGATCTTCCTTGGAAACAAAAATTTATCGAGCAAACGGAAATGGAGAAACAGAGACTAAAATTAAAAAGTTGATCTTGCTTGACTCAACAAGAATATTTGTTGATTACAACCGAAATAAAAAAAAAATAAAAGGAAATGTTATAAAAATATTATAAAAAAGTTAGTTTGGTTATAAGTTCGTCAATTAAAGGTAAAAATCCTTTTCCTCTTCCATGTATGACTGCTAAATCTTGACGAAGATGAAATTTCGAAGGTCTCCAATTAAATTCTGGAGTAAGTATGTAAAAACGTAAATCACAATCCCATAGTGTTTTTCTAAAAGATGGCTGGTCGTGAGGCTGTGGTTGAATTGAAAAATTTTTCTCCCATGACTTGAAAAAATTATGGGTGTGACTTTTTCTGTAGAAAAAAAACCCACAATTTAAGTCAGGAAAACAAATTGGAATTTTAAATATATCGCTCCATTTGGTTGTTCTACAAGAGTCATGGGCGATAATGATGCTAAATTTATCTAGCATTGAAAAAATAGGATCTATATCGACTAAGGTTTTAACATCTCCGTCTAAGTATAAGTTTTTTTCGAATCTAGTATTTGATAATATCTTGATTTTGGATTCAAAATAAAATCTCCCTTCACTCCAACCCGCAGCAGTATGTCCATTTGGTATTAGATTTGGAATTTTTACTATTTCATTAAATACGGAAGATGAAAAGTTAATGTCTGTGTACAAAATAAAATAAGTATCAGTACAATTTTTTCTAAAATTTGAAGCAGATATTTCTGCCTCAATGCAATATTTTTTACTATCGCAAGCAATATAATGAATACATTTTTCTAATTTCATAATTTAATTATTTTGACCTTTCCTTCAGCTAATGATTTCATCATAGATAATTGTTCGTCTAAAAATTTGCCGTTTCCTTTTGTAGAATCAAAATCTGAATTGTATTGCGTACCTCCATCAATTCCCAAAGTGAAAAGCTCTTTGATTTTCTTAAAAATAGCAATTTGAACAATTAAAACGCCAGAAGCATATTTGAAAATAAATGGATTTTTCCCAAAAATATTAGTGCGAAATCCATTTGGAGTAATTATATCATATGAGAATAATCTTTTTTTTCTATAAAGTAAATTCATTTTTTCATCTTCATAAATCAAATGCTTTAAATTTTTTGTTGTTTTACATTTGTAATTCATAAATGCTGGACAAATAACAAATTCTGAATGACAAGATTGGTCGCAAAACATTTCATAGTCTGTAAAGTGACTTATGGGAGTATTGAATTTACTTGCAGCATGATTTATGCCTATTACATTGTAATTATTTAGATACTCTGAATTCCAAAATTTAGACGAAGGGCCTTTTCCTACAACCAATAGTTTTTTACTGTCGATAAGAGGTAGTTTTTCTATATTTTGAATGTTTGAAATATTTAACATAAAATAAATTATTTAAGTGGCAGGTATTGTTTGGTGTTTACTAAAAAAATAAATTAACATTTTTTATGAATTTACACCATGTGTTATTTTTGTTACTTCCGTTTAATCCACACATGTGAACACCACAAGTTCCAAAACTAATTTTTTCCTTAGTGTCATCCCAATTAATATATATTTCTTTTTTATTAATTATTTCACATTTTCTTTTGCTTAAAATATAAGCTATTAATGTTTGTTCAGACATTTGATCTTCCCATTTTATTTTATGATTTTTAATGGTTTTTTTTATATCATTTTCAAAATCATAGTTTGGTGGCAAACCAATAATTCCAGAGTTTATATTAAATCCATAAGGAATTATGTTTTTTAAAACACCACTATATGATCTTTTGTGAGATTCTGTTAAGATTATATGATTTGAATTTAAAAAGTTTATAATTTTTTTTGGTAATTTATAAATTAAAATATCATTATCAATTATTATTTCGTGACATTCTTTTCTTATCCTTGCGGGATATAATTTCCAAAACATACTAAAATTATTGTATTTTTTTTCTTTTCTAACATTTACAGGATAAATATCTGAATAACATTTCGAATCAATTAAAACATCAACATTTGGAAGTTTTTTAAATTGATGTTTATTTAAATTATTGTGGCATATTGCATATTCACATTTACTTCCAAGTAATTGCTTCATTAATTCGACAGATTTTTTCAAACACAAGAACCCATAATCAGAAACATTACCGATTGTCCATCTGATTATTGGCTTCTTACTCATGATGTATGTACAAGATTCATGCTTTAAATTAACGATTTATTTTTTATTCATGTGTTCTTGGATTTCTTTAAAACTCCAAGGGGTTCCAAATTCTATGTTTTTTCTGACATGGTTATCCACTCCAACATCCAATGTGTATTTTTTAGTGAATTTATGTCTGTAACTTTCAATTATATCGTTGATGTTTACATTTGTATCTTTAATGAATTCACTTAAAGTTGATTTCAAGTTACATTCTTCTTCTTTAGACAACAAATCAACATCTTTCTTGTGAAGAAGTCCATGAGTGTGTCCGTATAGCATCCAACTGTTTTTGCTTTGTTTGTGCCATGTTCTCATGGGGTAATGGCTTGTTATTATGTTTTTACCACACACATTAAAAACAAAATAATCATAAACTTGTTGGAAGTTTTTAAGCATTATTTTTTTATCATCATGGTTCCCAAGTATTAAAATTGTATTTTTACAGTTTATTTGATTAGTGTATTTTTCAACTATTTTTTCTTTGTATTGTGAACCAGCAAAACAAAAGTCACCAATTATTACGAGGTGGTCTTCTTTTTTAACCGTTGAGTTTATAGACTTTATTATTTGATTGTCCATTAATTCAAGAGATTCAGATGAAACTGATAGCTCTGATAATGGTATTATTCCTTTATATGCTAATTCTATCAACATTGATTCAGTGCTATTCTGAAATGGTCTACGAGAGTATTTTATTATATTGGCATGACCGAGATGTAAGTCGCTTGTGAAATAGTACATATTAATAATTATAATTTTGATTAATTGTTTTTCAATAGATTATTGATTTTTTTATCAATAACACCTTTGAGTTTCTTTATATTCATTAAACCGACTATTTTATCTTTTAATTTTTGGTTGCTGATCATGTGCAAGGTTGGAACTATTGAGATTTTTTTGTTGTTTAACAATGTCGGACATTCATCTAAATTAACATATCCTAAATTTACTTTATTTTGATTGTTATAAGAAGAATTTAGCATTTTGATTAATTTGTGACATGGTTTGCACCATGAATAGTAATAACAAACAACCCAATTGCCAGATTCGGTTATTTGTTCGAAATTTGTATCATTTAATTCCATATATTTAATCTTATATTTTTAAAAATTTTGTGTGATACTTGGTTCAAGTATCTTTTCGATCCATGTGCTATAGTTTTCGAGAATTGGATTAAAATCATTTTTCCAAATTCTACCTATATTATTATTACCAAACTTTTGCAATAGCAAAATTTGGTTGAATAGTCTGTCTTGATATGGCAATTCTTTATTTAGCGAAATAGCCAAGTAATTTTTTATTTCGCTTGATTGCTTGTTAAAGTGATCTTCTAAAGCATAAGCAAAAGATTCCCACATTATCATTGTAGCTTCTTTTTTACTCGCAACTTTAATACTTTTATTTTTTATTTTAATTGTTTTAAAAAATTCAAACATGAAATTTTCATATTCATTTAATTCTTTGTTTTCTTCCACAATGTAATTAAACAAATCGTCTTTTTCGTATCCGTTTTGATTTACAACTTTAAGATCTATTTTAAAAAAGCCCGGACGTCTAAAGTCGTTGATCCAATTTACTCTAAAAATATGATTAATTTCATTGCATTTTAAGACAACAGAAAAGTTGTTGTAAAAAAACTGTAAAGATTGAATTCCATGTCTTTTATAGTATTCTTCGAATAGATACATTTTATTTTATTACTTCGGATGGCTTTTTCATTTTTGGGGTTTTTTCTTCATTTTTTTGTATGATGTTTGGAACAGGTGTTTTTTGTAATTTGTTTGTGATTTTTTCTTTTATGTCATCGTTTTTCATCTTGTCGATAATTTCCATGGTTTTTTCCATTTTTTCCATGTTTTTTATATCATCTACGATATCGTTAATTTTTTTGAATATATCATTTTTAAAATCTAATTGCTTTGCTTCTTGTTTGTTTGATATGACTTTTTGTTCTTCTAATTGTAAATATAAGTTAGACATAGTAGTGAGCAACAATTGCACCTTATCTTCCATGGATTGTATTTTTTCTTCCATGGATTGTATTTTTTTGTTTATTTCTTTTTTAAAATCTTGATTTTCTTTTTCTTTATTGATTTCATTTTGTTTTTCTTCTGTTACATAGTTTTTATTGCTATCAAATTTTGTTTTATTGGTATAATCATATGTTGTTTCTTTATAATTATTGCGATTTTTTATTGTAACTTCTGGTGCTATTCCGTTGATTATAGGGATTTTAATTTTTTGGTTGTCGTAATTATAAGTTTTGTATTCTATTGTTTTTATTGGTTCGTGATTGACGAAATTAAAAACATCGTTTGCTATTAGTGAAGATGAAGAAGCCATGAACAATATAAATGTCAATATTTTACTCATCAAATATTCCCGTGTTTAATCTTAAAAAATTTTCCACTTTAAAGTAATCTTTACAAGAGATCCATTTTCTTTTTTCTTCACACCATTTCAAAGGATATTTGTCTGGAATATCTTCCAATATATCGAATAATTCACCAAGAGTTTTTGCCTTTTCCACGGATCTTTTAAACATCAATGGATGAAAATCTTGATATCGTTCTTTTAATTTGTTTATTACATTTTCGTCAAACATGTTATTCTTCCAACTTACCAGTAAAGAAGTTTCTTGGCCCAGATGCAGATGTTTTCAGCGAATACGATCTAAATGCAATGCAACATACGACTCCGCCAAGTATCGACATGATAAATCCAGATGGCTCGTAGCTTTCTGATCCTGCGGAAATCAACCAGTTAATTATTCCGCCTACAATTGAGCCAAAAACTCCTATTGCGATTGTAGAAATGCATCCTAAAGGATCACTTCCGGGATGTATTGCTTTTGCAATTGCTCCAACTATAAAACCAAAAATTATCCATATTAAAATTGAAAACATGATTTGTCCTTATTTTTTTCTAGGGGTTATTTCGATGTAAGAATCGGGAACTTTGTTTTTTACGATTTCATTAGTGATGTCTTTCAAATACGTAAAGTAAGATACATCAAAATGTTCGTAATTTTTAAAACCATATGTTTTACTCAACATGGTTTGATATCCTTGTTGATTTGATCCTTTAACGAATCCGTGTAGTTTTATTTCTCCGAATTCTTTTCGAAGCATTAAAACTAAAGCCAAGCATTGGTCGTCAAATAGTTTTTGTTTAGACTCGGAAAGTTTATAAAAATCTTCGGCATTCATATTGAATAAAATTTCTGTTGTAAACATGTGGTTATTTTCAATTATGTTTTTGGCAATTGATTTTAAGTCGTTTTTTGATTCTGAAATTGTATTGTTTAGTTCTGCTACTCCTCTTTCAAACCACAAATCGAATTTTGTTTTATATTTTTCTTGTAAGTTTTGTAGGCAAACATGTGTTAGAAATGTGGGAATTATGTTTGCAGGATTATCATCAAGAGACAGCCAAACGACAGATAATTCGAGTTCGTTATTGTTCTTGCGAATTTCTACTTTAGATTCTGTGATGTTAAATAGATTTTTAAGCATGTATTTGTTTGGCACGACAAATATTCTGCATTCTTTCGTAAAATCTATATTTTCGAATCCCCACCTAGATAAACACCATTTCTTGATAGATTCTATGTTTTCTTCTAGCCATTTGCCTTGTTTATCATCAATGCTTAAAATGGTGAAATTCTTAGTTGTGTAACGGTTCCATTTTAGGTCTGAAATTGTTTTGTCTAATTCAGAGGCTTTAGAGTATTGTCCTGAAATAGCCATCCACAAAACAAGCAGAAAAACAATGATTTTTTTCATATTTAATTACCTTTTTATTAATTATTATTATATATCGAAAACCAAAGACAAACTAATTAATTATTTTTATTATCTTGGCTGTGGAATTATAATAGTCATAATATCACAGGAATTATGACTATTGGCATTGAATGCGGTTGTTTAATGGTTGGGCATTTTACAAAGTAATTTTAGTATTTTAGCTTCGATCCTCTTACTTCTAAAGTTATTTAATATTTCCCAATTGGATCGTTTGTAAAGAAACGCATCGAAGCTATTGGTATTTATCATTTTTTTGTCATTTGCCATAGTGACAAGGTAAAATTGTACTATTGAACTTATCTCATCAAACGAAATAAGTTTATTGTATTTTTTGTAGAGATTTTTCGTAAAAATTTTAGTTTTTTCTATTTTAGATTCAATAAAATGATTGATCGAATCACCGTCAAATTTATTCATAAGTTCTCCAAGTTTTCAAAGTTTTCAAAGTTTTCAAAGTTTTCAAAGTTTTCAAAAGTTATTTTATCTATGCTGTGTTTAATGTTTCTTGAAATTTATATTTTTATAATTTATAATACACTAGGAGGCCAATATGAGCAAATGTCCTTTTTCTAATGGCAAAAAAAGTATTTCTGATACATTGACATTTTTGTTGATTTTTTTAACTGTTTTGTTTTTTATGACAACTATTTTGGCGTTACCAGTAATGGTTCTATGGAATTATGTGATTCCAGATGTGACCAATGGATCTGTTAAAGAAATAAATTTTTTCCAAGCATTGTCGTTAAACATTTTATGTTTCATTTTGTTTAGATCTAAAAGTTACGACAAAGCATCTGAACAAGGTTGAATATGTCGTTTCATTATATTAGCGGTAAAAGACAACTTGTAATTTCAAGATGTTACGAGAAAATAGATTGGATCGAAAAGGTGTCGTTCTTTTTCGACGACATTGTTGTTTACGATAAAAACGATGATGGAAATGCGTTTTCTTCTGAACATTGTAAGATTGCCACTCTTCCTAATTTGGGTCGTGAATGTCATAGTTTTTTAACCCACATAATTTCTAACTATGAAAATATTAAAAAATATTCACACATGGTTTTTCTTCAGGCAGACCCATTAGATCATAGTCCTAATTTTATTGAAATGCTTACGAACAATAAAAACTATAGCTATAAAACATTTTTTTTCGTAGCTAATCATATTAATGAATTATCATATAATTACGAGCCAATCGAAAAGGTTCATCCTATTGGGTTGCCTTTGTTTAGTTTTTATTATCATCTTTTTTGCGATGAAATTGTCGATAAAATTGGTCAATCAAGAAATTCACTTATGATAGTTCCATCTAAAAACATTTTTTTTAGATCGAAAAAGTTTTATCAATATTTGTTAGAATATCTTGAAAAATCCAAAAATCCACTAGAAGGACATATAATCGAAAGACTTTGGGTGCCAATTTTTGATGGTAAAACAAAAGATTGGTTTACTCATTACGAGGTCTTTCGTTCTAAATTTTTAGGTATTTGGAACAATAATATGATCACATGAAACAATATATAATTACATGAACTTTAAAAATTGGTTACAAAATCAAGAAAAGCAATACCTTGAAGGCAATACAAGAACTGCTGGAAAAACTTTATTGTATCCTTTAGGATACGGAGGAATAGGATTGTACCCTACTGCTTGGTATATGCCGTATTCTGCTGATGCTATTTATTATATTTCCAACGATGAAAGGTTTTCTAAAAATGGCGATGGACCTCCATTTGATATAAGACATTTGCCCGGACACAAACAATTTAAAAATCCTAATAATGGTGATGGTCCTCCTCACGATATTAGCGAATTGCCCGGTAAGATAGATTACAAAAAGTATTTTAAAGCTAAAGATGGGTCGCCATTTTCTATTAAGCATTTGCCTAAAAAATAGAAAGTAAACTATACTAGTTTCAAACACATATCAACAAGGAACATAATGGATGAATTTTTAAAATTTGTTTCTAACATGGAACAAGCAAGCGCTGTTTTAGCAGAGTTTTCAAGATTAATTGCATCTTATCACACCACATTAATTAGTGCTGGCGTAGAGCCTAAAGAAGCGGTTGTTTTGTCTAAGAGTTTCCAGTCCGAATTGGTCAAGAAAATATTTGATTTCATTGTTCCTAATAAATCTATTGATCAAGAATAGTTCGCTTTAAATATTTTTGGAATGCAATTATATGATTGCCAATAAAAAGGTATTGGTTTTAAACAAATCATGGAATGCTGTTTCTATTGTTAATTTAGAAAAAGCATTAAGCAAGGTTTTTTCGTCATATAAAAGCGGTGAACCAAAAGCAAAAATTATAGATTGTGCAAATGATTTTAAAAGTTATACATGGAAAGATTGGTCTAATATAAAACCAAAAGACGACGAGTCTTTTATATCTGGGGTTAATGCAATATTTAGAATCCCAGAGGTAATACAGCTTACAAGATACGATAAAATACCTAAAAGAAAGATTTGTTTTACTAGAAGATCTTTGTTTCGGAGAGATAATTTTTCTTGTCAATATTGTGGCAAAAAAACCGTTGGATCAGAGTTAACAATTGATCACATAATCCCAAAATCTTTGGGAGGACAGACCACTTGGGAAAATTGCGTTTTGGCTTGTATTAAATGCAATATAAAAAAAGCTAATAAAAATTTATTTGAAAGCAACATGAAACTTTTATCGGTTCCGATGAAGCCAGATAAGAATTATTTTTCTAAATTTAAAGTACCGGTTAAAAGTTGGGAGAATTTCATAAGTACAGCGTACTGGTTGATTGAATTAGAAAACGATGAAAATTAATATGATTTCTTTTCTAAAACATAATCAACAAAGTCTATTTCTAAAATTTCTCTTGGGAAAGCATCTCCATCTGCGTATGCGTTATCTCCTTGTTCTATCCAGTGATTTTTAATTCTTCTAACTATAACTGGATCTAAAGAAAACAAAATTTCTACAGGAGTGATGATCGTCTTTTCTGATTTAATTGTAAAATTATTTTTTTTAATTATTTCTTGATATGTGGAAATAGGGTCCAAAGTTGTTAGTTTTTTTACAAGATCAATGTCAAGCCTGTAAAGCTCTTCATCAGTAAAAATCAAATGTATAAATGCTTTGTTTAGTTTTTTGTAAGTATGAGATCCATGTCTTGATGTCCATGGGTGACATCTGCAATAAACTACTCCGTTATCTGTCAAAAGACTTGATATTGTTTGTAAAACTTCATCTGGATTATCGCAATGATCCAGAACATCATTCAATAAAATAAAATCAAATTTATAGCCAATTAAATCATCTAAATTATCGGTAACAATTAAATTGTCTTTTTTTTCAATTTTATCCCAAAGATCATCAGGTTTAATGTCGTATCCAACTGATACTTCTGCTCCAAATTTCAATGCGACTTCTGCGATCAAGCCATCTCCGCAACCAAAATCTAAAAATTTCTTTTGTGTTAAATCTACTGATTGTAAATATTGCTCAATTATTCCATATGCTCTAAACATTCTGCTGTCGTAATCTTCTCCGCATATGTATTCTTCTGGAATTGCTTCTGGCCAATTGCCTTTTTTGCACATTAATTTTAAAGAAGCTGTTTCTTTGATTTTATCTGTAATTGTAACTGGTTCTGGAGAAATTTTATTTTCTTGTTCCAGTAACTCTTTTAAGAATAGAGACAAATGTTCTATAGCTTTTATGTAATCGAGTATTTGTTTTTTATTGTAGTTCATATTTATAAATTAGTTAAAGAAAGAAATTATAATGGCAAATGAATATAAAGTTAATATAAGTCCAAGTTCTTTTTCAAGTTCCAATCCCGAAAGTATGTCTGAGGTAGAAATAATAATTCCCTTTCACGATGAGTGTGGAAAGGTAGGCAACTTAATAAAAGAAATATTCAAATTGGTTTCAACAAACAGATATCAAATAACACTTGTTGATGATTGTTCGGAAAATAAACATTTTTTAAATGAAATATTCTCAAAAAAACTTGATGGTGTTCAGTGTTTGCGAACCGATAAACAGCTTGGATTTGCTGGTGCTGTAAACCATGCTTTGAAATTTGCTAAAAACCCATGGATACCTTGGATTTGTGTTATGCATTCAGATGTAATACCGAAACATTTCTCTTGGCTATCGAAGATGGGTACTTCTATGCAAAATCTGAAAAACAAGAATGTTAAAATGATATCACCAGTGACTAATAATTCGATTTTAAATACAGAAATTTGTCAGGTAAAAAATGAATTAGATTTTAAAGATGATGTGATTTTAGATTGTGGGTTTCTACCAATGTATACATTTTTGTGTCACAGGGAATTATTTAAAAAAATAGGTCTCATGAAAGAATATCCTTTAATGGGCTGTGAGGCGGAAGAATTTGCTTTGAGGATGAAAAAACACGGATATTTACAAGCCGTTTGTGGTTCTAGTTATGTGGAACACGAAGGCAAAAGTACATACAATAATATAATTAAAAATCCAAATAACATAGAAATTTTGCGAAACAACAGGGAAATGTTTATGAATGAATATAAAGACTATTTGAAATTTTTATACAAAGAACTAGATAATAAGGAGATTAATTATTTGGAAATTTCCTCTAACTAAAAGGGAGTATTATCATGAGATGTAAAAAATCTGACGGTTCGTATGTAACAGTTACTTGGCGTTTGTTTTACCCAAGATGTAGTAGAATCTTACAGGGCTTGGGAAGATGTTCTGCGTTGGCAGGAGCTTATGTTCCAGCCATTACTGTTTGTAATGAAAGTCTTTTTTAACTTAAATTGACTTGAACTAAAAAAAGCCATCAATCTTTAAAGATTGATGGCTTTTTTGTTTATGTTGTATTGACAAAGAAATTACTTGAAAATATAGTGCGGTAGTGATTTGAAGTACAAGTGGCATATGGAATTACGCTGATGTAAAGACATCATGTGTAACGAGCCAGAACAAGGAGGCAATTTAAATGTTAGTAGTTTCAAGAAAAGTCGGACAATCAATTCATATTGGCGATGATATAATTATTTATTTCATCGAAAAGACAGGCACTTTATCTATGAGAATAGGCATAGAAGCTCCTAAAGATGTTAAAATTTTACGAAGTGAGTTAATCGAAACCAACAAACAACTAATCGATTGATTAATTTTTGTTTTTCTATTTTTCCTATTTTTACTTTGTTTTCTAAGTAGCCTATTTTATAAATTTTTGATTTGTCGTAAGTTACTTTGTAATAACAACTTAAATTAATTTTGTTTTTTTTACATTTCTCTATTTACACCAATGCTTATTTTGAGTTAAAAGTCTCTAAGCATTTGAATGCAAATGTTATTTTTTATTGTCACTAGGAGTTCATGTATGAACAAGGTATCTTTGGCAGGAAATGGAAATCTACCTTTGGCTAATGGAATCAAGCATTTGTATGGGAACTTGTATTTAGTTCCATTCAAGTCTATTCAAATAGCTATCGAGGCTGCTGATCCCAAGGCCAACAAGTATTCGTTTACAAATCCAAGACTTTTGACCGAAAAAGGTCAAAAAAGCCTTACCAATAAAGAGTCTTCGGCTAGGTTAAGGAACGACATTAAGAATCACGGCTTAATGCATCCTTTTGTTTGCATTTGGCTCGAAAAAGATGGTGAAATGATGCCACAACTTATTGGTGGCCACAATAGGGCTAATGCGTTGTCGAAACTAATGGCCGACAAGGAAAAGGTTAAGGACATTAGCAAAGACCAGCCAACCATGATGACACTGAACAGTAATAAGGAAATTGTTTTCTTAGATGAATTCTCATCTGCTTCGAAGGTTTACGAGAATGTTCTTTGTGTTATTTATGCTGTTGATGAAGAACTGGACTCTTTGGAGATTTCTTATTCAGAAAACAGCTGTCGTGAAAACCTCACTGTTGGTCATGATATAGCTATTTTGCGAGAGCTTGTTAAAATCAAGACAACTGATGAGAAAATAATAAAGATCCTTCAGAAAGACGAAAAATGGCTCAAATCAGTAAAGTTATTGCTTGATAAGATCGATTCTAATACTTTGGAAGATTTGATAGAAGACAGGATAACTTTAGAGTCTGCTTTTGAATTGAGCAAAATAGCCGATCTTGAAGTCAGACATATTGTTAGAGATACTGCCATACAAGAAAGTATGGAAGATCACGACAAGAAGTTAAATCGTATTAAAAAACAGATCGCAGAATCAATCATCAAAAAAGATATAGCGGAAGGCTCTTTGGTTGAAGCTGAATTTAACAACGATGAAGTCGAAGCCAAAAAAGTCGAAGATGCAATCAATGAGATTGAGCAAAAAAGCCAAAGACTGATTGCTAAGGCTCAAATTTTGCAACCAAAGGCTACGGTTAAAAACATCAAAAGCTCTAAAACATCCCACCAATGTTCAGACACTCAAAAGCGTGGCTTGAAAGGCAAGAGTATTCAAATTATTTTTGAATATATTGATGGTCTTTTACAAGTTGCCGAAGCTAAAAACGCAGATTCAAATACCATAGACAAGTTAATGATTTGTAGGAAATTAACAAAAGCAATTTTGGAAGGAAGCCAAAATTGGAAGGAATTGTTTGTGGAATTTGATTCTGGTTTATCTTCTGAAATGCCAGAACTAGACGACGAACTAAATAGTTAATTTTGATTATTTTAAAAAAAAGGCACACATTTTGTATGTGTGCCTTTTTTTATTGATTGTATCTGTTATATATACTTAAGTTATGATATTCGTTTGTCCTAATTGTGGTTCGTCACTTGGAATTCCAATAGAAAATGGTTTATCCCATTGTTCTAATTGTAATTTTGTTTTTCATACATCTAATTTTAATAAATTGTCATCTTGGGCTTGGGAACTTCGTAACGGCAAAAGTCTCAATATAATTAATAAAGATCAAAATTTATCAGAAGAAAATTATAAAATATTACAAAATTATATTGAAGAATCTGGATATTCGCATGATGAATTTTATTGTTTTTTAAAAAAAACAAAAATATCAGAATCTATTGTTTGAGTTTAATATCTTTTTTTTCAAGTTCCGATCTTAAAACAGTTATATTTTTATCAGCTTCGATTCCAATTCTTACTTTGTTTTTGCCATCTATTCTTACGACAGTAATCTTTATATCGTTCATATCTGGACCTTTAAGAATAATGATTTCATCTTTCTTTCTACTTAATACTAACATTTTTCACATCCTTTTAAATTTATTGTATTCCATTTAATATCAGCACTTTAGATGAGTAGCTGTATGTTATAATTTATGTTTTTTCGAAAAAAAATATTGTTCATATCTTTACTATTGGAAAATTGGAAATATGCTTGAGATAGAGTAAATGAGTTTGATAAATATTTGCATCTTATAATTTATCGAATTTAATTGTTTAAGATGCGATGGGAGACATTAAAATGAAATCTATTCATTCTGATGATGTTGTTTCTAAATTGAGCGATCTTTGTGAAAAACAAAGTGCTATTATTTCTGGCATTGGTAAATTATTGAATTTATTGTCGCATAACGATGAGGATCAAGAATCTTCAACGGGCAATGAAGACGAGCCTATAAAGAAAAGAGGCAGACCAGTTAAAGAAATTGTTCAAGTCGAAGAACCTATGAAGAAAAGAGGCAGACCAGCTAAAAATGATTCTGAAGTATTGCCTGAGAAGACTGATATAAACAGCATGAAGTTTTCTGAAGTGTTGCTTTATATTTCTAAAAAGGCCAATAAGCCCATGAAGGTAGCTGGCTTTGTTGAATACGCTTTGAAACTTGGATATAAATCCGAAGCAAAAGATTTTGCTAATATTTCTTATCAATATTTGCATAGCCTTTATAAAAAATCAAAGCTCAGTAAGAATGACAACAATGAATATTTTTTACCTTAGAAAGAAAGATGTTTAATTATGAATAATACAACAAAGAAAGAAAGAAGCACAAGAATGATCGATAAAAAAATGTCAAAAGCTGATTTCATTAGGAATTGGATCAAAGCTAATAAAGATTTTTCTCCTAAATGGATGAAAAGACTTTTTCACGATCTATCACAAGAAGGCTATAAGGTCGCTAAATACGATAGCATTTACATATATTCTTTAAAGTCTCGGCTTGCGAAATTAGCAGGTAAAAAATTAAAAAAGAAAAATGGTGCTTATTCTATTGAAAATAAACCTGTCGATATTGAAGATAAAGTTGTAAATGTCGAAAAAGACAATCATTCAAAAAATGAATCATCTCGTCTTTACAAAATATCTTCTTTGTCGTGGGCGTTAAAATCCATGATTTCTGATAGATCCTGTAATATTGATGATTTAAAAGAAGCGTTTAAGTTATTAGAATATCTGGAATCAGCAGTATAAAAAATATTGTAAAATCTTAAAAGAAATAGGAAGGTCAGCCTTCCTATTTCTTTTTTTTCGTTTACAATATTTTTCATTCATTGATGGTTTATATAATTTATATGGTGAAAAATGGCTGCTAAGAAAAAAGTATATTGTAATTTTTGTGGAGCGAACAGCAAAGATGTAAAAATGTTGATTCAGTCTCCTGATAATGTTCCAAGCACAATAAAGAACACGGTACACAACAATATATGCGATAAATGTATAGAAAGTTGCTATAAGATAATCAACAAAGACATAGGCGAAGATACACCTCATAAAGATGGTAGCAAAATCCCATCCCCAATAGAAATAATTAATTTCTTAGATGGATTCATCGTAGGGCAAGATAAAATTAAGAAATTGCTTTCAGTAGCTGTTGCTTGTCATTACAAACGAATCAATGATGAAATCAATGCCTATGATAAATTTGAAGAATCAGATCCTTTGAATGATACTACCATAGAAAAATCTAACATCTTATTGTTTGGAAACACGGGAACTGGAAAAAGTTTATTTGCTAAAACTATAGCTAAAATACTTGATGTTCCTTTTGCCATAGGTGACGCAACTACTTTTACTCAAGCTGGCTATGTAGGTGAAGATGTCGAAAATTTAATTTTGAGCTTATTGAGAAATGCAAACTTTGATGTGGCCAAGGCTCAACGAGGAATAATATATCTCGATGAAGTCGATAAAATCAGAAAAACATCGAATAATTTATCGATAACTAGAGATGTTAGTGGCGAAGGGGTGCAACAGGCACTTCTTAAATTATTAGAGGGAAAGGTGTGTAATGTTCCGCCACAGGGAGGAAGAAAGCATCCTGAGCAATCATTTATTCAAGTAGATACTACAAATATTTTGTTTATATGCGGTGGAGCGTTTGTAGGTTTAGATAAAATAATAGAAAGAAGGGTTGGCAGAAGCAGGATAGGTTTTTCAAGAGACGAAAATTCGCAAGATTTCATTCAAAACGATGTCATGGAAGAAGATCTTATAGAATATGGTCTTATACCAGAAATCGTTGGTAGATTACCTGTTATTGGTTCCTTGAAGCCTTTGACCGAAGATGATTTGGTAAAAATATTGACTGAACCTAAAAATTCTTTGACCAAACAATATGAAAAATTATGTCGTTACGATAATGTAAAATTGAATTGGACCGACGAAGGCATAATAGAAATAGCAAAAAAAGCACATAAAAAAGGCACAGGTGCTAGAGGTCTAAGGTCTGTCGTTGAAGGTTTTATGACAGAAATTTTATTTAGGTCGCAAGACAATTCTGGAAAATATGTTACAATAGATAAAGATTTGGTTTTAGGAATTTCTTCGCCATTTTATAGGAATGAATAGTAAATTGAAAAAAGTTTTTACATTATTAGACAACTTGTTTTTAAGTGATTTTGAATTTGATTTTGCAGAATGTTATGTTAAAAATGGTAATTCAATTAAGTTTGAAACTACAATTCTCAACATAAATACAAAACACGATAAGTTGGCTAATTTACAAAAAATAGAAAATATCAAAATAATAGATTTTTCTGGAGAAAACTTATTTGATTTTATATATCAAAACACAAATGATGCAACATATTTTATCATGCCTAATTTAATATCAAATTTTAGTTCTTTTTGTAAATATATCGAATCTGTTGAATACAAACCAGATAATGTTTTTTTAAAAAAAAATTATCGATACAGTGCGTTGAACGAGGCTTTAAGTTGCGTTAGAGATTTAAATCATCGAATGGAAATCAAAAAGCAGTTTTTAGATTCTGCTGTTTTTTCAGATTATAACTTTGACACTACTTTATATAGTAGTGATTTTATGTATGGGTCTAAGGATTTTTATAAATCTTTATGCGATTGCTTTAAAGAGATGAACAATTCTGGAATCCTTATAAAAGAAAGTCATTTAAAGTTTGATTTAATTTTGAATCTTACTTTGTTAAAAAATAAATTTACAGTTAAATCTGTATGAATCAAAATAGGATGTAAAGATGACGCATGTACTTTTTGTTTACGGCACATTAAAAAAAGGATTTCAAAGGTCGAAGTATTTAAATGATCAAAAGTATCTTGGAATAGCAAAAACTAAACCAATTTATGGTCTTTATTATGTAAGTGGCTATCCATGCATGGTTAACAACTTAAAAGATGATAATGGCACATTAGCAGACTCTATATATGGCGAGTTATACGAAGTAAGCGATGATAGTGTTGTTTTTATAGATAAAGTTGAAAGCGTTGATACAAATTTATTTCAAAGACAAATTGTGGAATTAGATTCTGTAACGCTAGTAAATTTGCCAACCGATCCAAATGTATTCGATTCGGTTACTAATAATAAAGCAATGAGTTATTTTTATCAAAAAAGCATTAAAGGTGCAAAGCATTGTGGTAACTTCTGGCCACATAAAGACAAAGCGTAATTAGGTAAAACAATGAGTATAATTTTTTCATTTTTAATTTTCGGTATGTTATTTGGGCTTGGAATGCTGATAAAGTATTTGTATAAAAAACTTATTAATGCTAACGAAAAGTATGAAACTCTTTTAAAAAAGAATATACTTGAAGATTTGGATTTAGCCACAACCGAGCAATTGTTTAATGAAATAAAGAAAAGACACGATAAGCCATTTATAATTATTTTTCCAGAAGACAAAGCAAGCAAAATGGGAATCAAAATAGATGTAAGTAATTTAACTCCAGAGCAATTGTTAGATATTTTGCGTATGACCTTGACTGTCGTGACCAATAAAGTCGAAAACGATGATTAGTCTAAATTACATTTATTTGATGATAAAACCCAAATACCATGAATTAATCCCGGCAAATATCCCAATAAAGTCAGCAGTATATTTATCCAAAATTGTGATGTAAATCCACAGTTAATAAGTACTCCTGCTGGCGGGAATATAATTAAAATAAATATTTTTAGTATTATTAACATTATAAATCCTTTGTTTTTACGACGAGATTATATATTATTTAATAATGGTTAATATTTTATATTCTGTGAAAAAACAAAACGAAGAAGACCTGATGTGGTCTTATCCATTAAATACATTTCGTGCTGTAGCTTATTTAAAAAAACATGATTATCATTTAAATTTCGGTCTGATAAATAAAAAAAATCAAAACGAATGCGATATTGCTTTTGTAGATTCTAGATTTCTTACATTAGATATATTGGACAATCAAAAAAAAACTTTGATTGTTTATGATCAAACTGATTTTTCTTCTTGTTATAATGGCAATTGGGGAAACATTAGAGATTTTATTCATTCGGATTCTGTAAAATTTGTTTGTAAAAATTCTGTTTATACCAATTTAGAACTGCACAATCATCCAACTTTCGAAGGAACTGTTCATGGTAAATTTTGTTTGGACTCTGCGATATTGTGTGGTGACAAGCCAAATCGAAATTACGAATTAGAAAATCACAAAAAAATCGACGACAAGCATCTTGTTAAAATGAATGTTTTGTCTCATTACCTTTGGTCGGATATTATAGAAAAATCCTTGATATCAAATTTGGATTTAAGTAGCTTGGATAATATGCATCGTAGACCGATAGACATATTATTGCTTGGATCTGGATCGCATTATTGGTGCTGGCATGTTAGGTGGCATAGATCAAAGGCTGCGGATGCCATAAGGAAACTTCCAAATGAAATCATAAGATGTCTTGGTTTATCTTCAGACAGTAAATTGCCAAAATATAGGAGTAAAATTAACTGGCCAAATCCACCAGAATTTTTTAATTTAGCTAAAAACTCAAAGATAATGTTGAGTCCATGGGGCTATGGAGAATTAAGCACCAGAGATTACGAAGCAATTATTTGTGGAAATATAATAATAAAACCAAAACTACTCAATAAAACACTGGAAATATCAACATTTCCTGAAATTTATTTAGCTAAAAACATTGTGTATTGTAAACCTGATTTTTCTGATTTAGAAGATAAGGTGTACGAAATATTGAACTCTTACGATTTCTATGCTAATCAAGCAGTATTAACTGCTAATAAATTATTAGAAACACACAATAAAAAAGATCAGCCATTTATTAATTTGTTGCAAATACTTAAGAAATTAAATAATGAAAATAATATGAAATATTTATAAAACATACAAATAATTTGATAATAATTAAATTATTTATTATAATCGAATTGTTGCCCGATCATTATATTTTGGAGACAAATTGTTTATGATTGAATTAAAGGATAGATACGAAATATTATTACGGAAAAAAATAAGAGTTTTTTATCATTCTGATTTTGAAAATAACAATAATATAAAATCAATTCTAGACGAAATGCCAAATTACGAAAAGTACAAAAAAGAAAAAGTAAAGTCTGTTTCTGGATTTAATCGGCAAACCATGAGCATGGAGATGCAGCCATGTTATCAAAATCCACTTTTAGACAAAGAACAAGAGCAGTATTTCTTTAAAAAGTATAATTATTATAAATTTTTAGCCAAAACGACATTGGAATCAATAAATCCAAAAAGGCTAAGTAAAAATAAAATAATCAAAGCAGAAAAATTATTCGAAACCGTTGAATATCACAGAAATGAAATAGCTCTTTCAAATTTTAGATTAGCGTTTCATGCTTTGAAAAAAAGTCTTTCTGTTTTGGAGCAAGCAGACGCATCAGTTATGTTGAGTAATGCTTATGTTGATATTATAAAAGCTGTAGATTATTTTAATTTTACTTTAGGTATAAAGTTTTCAACATATTGCGTGTGGGTTTTAAAGAAAAATGCTTCAAAAATATTCAAAGGAATACAAAAAGACAGACAACTTATTTTTTGTTCTTTTGGCGCATCAGATGATGATGGCGACAACGATTGCAATTACGAAGTTCCAGATAAATCATCTAAAAAAACAAGTGAAAATCACGAAATAAAGGATGCAATTAAAACATTGTTAGATAAGTTTAAAAAACGTTTTCCAAATCGTGAAACAGAAAGAGAATTGTTTATTTTAGAAAATTACTTTGGTCTTGATCAAAAGACACCGCTTACTCTTGAGGGAATTAGTGGATTCCTTAATATCTCCAAAGAAAGAGTCAGACAGCTTAAAGAAGGTGCTTTTGTAAATCTTAGGATATTAGCCAGCGAACTTAACATCACATTGTAGACAAACATCTTTACTCTATGAAATATTAAAGTATACTGATAAATAGGTGTACTTCGTATTTCGTATTGGGTAATTTTATGTTTAAATTTTTAAGAATAACTTGTTTGTTATTTATGATTGTTTTTTGTTCTATCAATAAATCTTATGGATTTGGTTGAGGCGATGCAGTACCCGTCAATCAGGCTGGTCAAGCACAGATTAGATGGAATAATCAGAATGTTAATCAGAATGGTCTTTTGCAAAAAATTCAAATGGACATTGCTTATACGAATATGCAATATGCTTCACTTAAGAAAACTAATTCAAAGAAGATGTTGATGGTCGCATTACAATCAAGCGACCCAAGAGTTAAATCCGCTGGTTGTTTGTTGGCACATGAATATAACTTTGAATTTGTCGAAGATTTAATTGATGCCATTGATTCTTCTGATGTTGTTCTTAGTCAATCGGCAAGGCAAAGTTTGATTGTATTGTCGAATAAGGCGATTTGTGGCAATCAAGCTAAGAAACAAGAAAATTCTACTGCTACGAAATCTACTACTGCGAAACCGACAGTTGTTGCCAAACCTGTTGCTAAAACGCAACAAAATCATTATGTTGATTTTGGCCCACACATTAATTACATGGATAATGTGTCGATAAACGCTAGTCAAATGATGTGGAAGACTTGGTTTTCTGAAAATGTTAAAGATTGTAAAAAAGAGTAACAATGCATTTTGAAATTGGAATGATTAGTTCGTTGAGAAGCAAGGATTCATTGGTAAATTCTATAAATTCAATTCGAAATGCCAAATTCAACAATACAATCAATTTGTTTATAGATCCAGTAGAAGATGTGGATACAAGTTTTCTTGATAAATTTGATAATTTAAAAATCAATATAAACATTAAAAATCTAGGTATGGTTGAAAATACCAAACTTGCTTGGGAGTATCTTTTAAAAAACTCCAATTCTCCTTGGTTGGTGGTTTGTGAAGACGATATTTTGTGCAAACCTTGTTTGTTTGATGTTTTAGAATCAAGTGTCGAAAAAATAAATAGAAAAATAGGATATATCAGTTGCTATACCCCATTGATCTACAGTCAGATGAAAGATTATGTATTTAAAACATTTGGATGGAAAAAATTAAACATGGGCATGAACACATGGGGTACTCAGTTCATGTTGATGCAAAAGGACACTTGTGGGTTCGTATTGAGCAAATGGGATAAGTATCATACATTTGAAAAGTTACAAGATAGAATTATAGGCGAAATAACACAAGATTTTAAACTTGATTGTTTTTATCCTTATCCTAGTTTGGTCAACCATGTTGGACTAACGAATAGCACTCATGTTAAGGCTCCTTTAATTGGCAATACTGCATGGTTGTATGGAATAAACAATCACGAAGATGTTCTTAAAAATTACAGCGTATTCGAATAGCCAAATTAATTATCATGTATTAAATGATTTTTTATTATTTATCGCATAAATATAAAAATTACATTGAATTGAATGAAATCAATTTCGATTCTATAATTTAGATTACAACCACTAAAAAGGTTTTACCCCAGTACAGCAAATTAGAAACACCATTCGATTTGCCGGGTTATATCATCCTGTTAGTTTTTTTGCGAGATGACATGAAAACTAACATTATTTTATATCTTCTTGATATGTGTCCTAAATAAAAGAATAATATAGTACTTATTTTTTTGGAGTTATTTGTAATGGAAAATTTGCCAGTAGTAAACCCAGTAATTGGTGCTGCTATTGCTCAAAACATGAGCAAGGAAAGTGATATAAAGTATCTAAAAGATTCTCTTAGGCTATTAGAGCGTACAAACCCTTGCATAGCTTGGTGGATTAAAAACTACAGCAAATCAACCAAGGACAAGATTGGATCTGCATATTGTGGTCTAATGGTGTATAAGCTATTGGAGAACCAATGTGAAGCAGATAATCTCGCAGAAGAAATGAAAGATGTTGTACTGTAATAGATCGGTTGAAATGGGATTGGCAAGAAGAGGATAAATGCACAGATTAAGAGTAGGATTAAATTTGAATGTTGAGTTTTTGGGCGAAGATTTAGACGAAGAAAACGTTAAAAAAGAAATTGAAAATTATATCTCTAAAAAATTTGATATTTTAAATTTAAAAATCACTTCAAACGAAAAAACAAATCTAAGTCCAAATTACATAGCCGAAACAGATTACGATTCGGTTATAAATTTAATCAGCAATGACCCAAGTTATAAAACATTTAAAATTAAAAACAAAAAATACTTGGTGAGGATGAACACTCATAGGTATTTTTTGTTTCGTGAAAATAACACATGTGTTGTTTGTGGATTAAAAGGAGATAGATTTGTTCTAGAAAAGCCAATCGAGGACACACACCCGCACTTCAATTTGTATGCAATTGAAAACAATAGTTATGTGTTAATGACAAAAGATCATGTGCTTCCTAAATGTTTAGGTGGTAAGGATCATCATTCTAACTATCAAACAATGTGTTCTACATGCAATGGTCTGAAAGGTCACAACAGAATACCTATATTTGTAATTAAACAATTGCGAGATTTTTTAAATGAAAATAAATCTAAAATAAGCAGAAAACAATTAAATGTTTCATTGGAAAATATTAAGAATTCTTATTTCCTTACTGTGAAGCACAATAAAATAATTCAAGATCATGCGAGAAAAAAAGTAGCAGGATCAATTATGGTCGTTAACGACATGTGTATTATTGAAAAAAACAATAAGTTTCACGCCATACCAATTTACGAAAACAAAAAACAGAATCATATCGCTTGCATAAGAAGGAACACTTTATTAAATTCAGTTGTTATGATTGACAACAAATATGTTTGTGTCCTTAATAAAAATATTTTCTATGAAATAGAAAAGAATTTCATCAAAATAATTTAACGAAATAGGTTTGATCGAAAACTTTAGTGAACAAATAATTTTCTATAGCTTTTTTTATGCAATCCCCAAGCATATCGCATATTTCATCGCTATCACGCAGACCATCTATTATTTCTAATTGGAATGATTGGACGGACTCGTCATGATACCATTTGCGAAATAATTGATTCATGTTGTTTTTTGCCCAACCACTAAAAATTCCATTTTTGTTCGCTTCGTAAACATTTAATCCTTGTGTTTCTAGTTCGTGAATTATGCAGTTTTTTCTCCATATATTACAAGAAAGAGAATCTGGACTGCCAGAACCGTAGCCAACAACGATATCGACATTTTTGTTTTTTTGAACATGTTTGCTGCTCATACCGTGGATTATAAATATGTGCATAATTCCACTGTAATTTAAAATTTTTGATTTAATTTTCATGATTGGATCTAAAAATTCTTCCTTGACCACATCTTCATGACAGTGAGAAACATTGTTACAATTAGCTTTATCTTTCCATATATCTACTGTTTCAGATCTTTCCCATCCGTTGTTTATAACTGCATACGAGTTAAGTTTTTTTGCTAATTTTCTAGCAATAATGTCAGTATTTATGTCGTCTCCCTTATATCCATGTGGGGCTAAGATCAAAACTGGCAGCTTACCTTGAATTACTGATACTCTTTCCATTTTCACCTGAATATTAAGGATTAAACATACATTTTCGGCTAGATCGTTCCCGTTAAGTATATATTTATTATTTAAAAATTATTCATAATTTTAAGGCATTTTAGTCGCTGTGAGACATATATTTGTGTTAAAGTTAATTTGTAGTTTTAATTTTCTAAGGAAAGAGAATAAACATGAACTTACATGATTCTAATTTATGGCAAAGTATTCCTCATTATCAGCTTTCAGAGGAAAATAAAAAATTTATTACATCAAAGTTATGCGAAATAAATTCTTTGCTTAAAAAGTGGTACACTTGTATTCCTTCAAGGAAAAAAGTTAAAGTTTTTCGTGATGCTATCTTAAGTGGAAATTTTGCTTTCTGTATGGAATTTATTCCCAAAGATAAACAAGTAGATTTCTTTGATGATTGTTGTGTGATTAGAAAAACAAAATACGAAAAACTGATCAGACTCGATGATAAATCCATCGAAGAAGCAGTGGTGTGTGGATATAGTAAGTTGCTTTATTCGATGATTTCTAAATATCAAAGAAGAAATCCTATAGGATCTTCTTTTGAAAGTAATTTCGATCTTTATCAAGACTCTTATTTAAAATTAATTGATGCGATTTATTCGTATTCTGATAATCAGATTTGTTTTTCTACATTTGTTTGTGTTGTTATGAAAAATCACTTGTTTAGAGCTTATGGAAGAAAAAATGTCCTTAAGGTTCCAGCAAGAGAAAAAACATTGTTGAAGAAATTTAAATCTATTATGAAAAATAGGTATGTCGAATCTAATGAAATAATTAATTCAGAAAAGTGTATAGAAATGATGGAATTAAGCGAAAAAGACACTCGTTATTTGCACAAAGCGTTGCTTAGGAAAAACACTGTTAAACAATTAGATGTTGTCAATGATTATTTAATTGAAAATTGTGATTTAGAAGTGGAATCCAAAAGAAAAAACATATGTGAATTTGTAGTTTCAAATCAAGAATCGGAAGGAACATCTATAGATGGTGATTTTAGAGGTAAAATAGAACTTGGATTGAAACATGCCAATCTTTCAAAAAACGAGAAGGAAGTATTGCAATTTGCGTTGTTGACTGATATGAAATATGGATGGCAAACGCAAATTGCTAATAAAATGAATTTAACAAAAATGAGAATTTCTCAACTTGTTAAATCTGCATTTAGTAAAATTAAAAATTACATTTTGTCTAATATCGTTTCTTAAATCATATTGGGAGAACTATCATGAATGAAAATTACCAAGAATTCAATTCACCAAAGTCAAATGCATTTAAAATATGGCATTCCAACGAAGAAACTGTGGTGGCACTTAACAATGAATTTTGTAAAGTTTTAAAAAGTTTAATATTATCTAATTTTTGTGACAACAAGGCGTTGGTCGCTTTTGCCAAGCAATTAGTGCCTACATTTAACAAAAGAGAAGGATCAAGGAGGATGCCTTGTCGAAAAGAATCATCAGATCATAGTGGTTTTCAAAACCAGTCACACAAAAGACTTGTCGCTGACATTGAAGATTGTTACGAAGAAGATTATTGCGAATAGAAAATTTGAACTTTACATTAATTTCAAGGAAATAACATGCGAAAGAACAGCGTTCCGTTAAACAAATGGCAAGAAGGTGTTTTAAGTAGCCTCAAAGACATTTGGTGCAGTATTCATGAATGTAAAAAAGTTAGTGCTGATTTTGTGTTTAGAAAAAATTTAAATTCTAAAAAAAAGTCTGACGGAGAATGGCAATTAAAAGTTTCCCCTGTATATCAAGAAGTGCTAGGAGGAATCGAAGATGGAGCTAAAAAAGTTTCTTGCTTCACTATGGATTTAACAAAATTAATTCTTGCTCCACATTGGGAGATATTACAGATTTGTACTGGTACTTATTGTTCTTTCTGTGAAAACCACGATGGAATTCCTTCTGTCCGTGTAAGTGCTAAATTTAAAAACAAGCCTGTTGAGATTACTATTTACTTGCAGCCAGTCCATGATAGAATCGAAGAGGTTATTATGATGAATAATAAAAACAGGAAGTAATTCATGTCTATATTTCCAAGCGAATCTTCGAATGCATATAACGAATCAAAAACTGAATTTGAAAAAATAGGCGTAAACACCATAAGTCCATACATGGTTGGTTCCGAATGGGTTTTTACTCACAATAACAGAGAGTATCCATTAGCACCATCACCGATTGTTTCTGGAACTATATCCCCAATCATTGTCGGTGCTGATTCTTTCATAAGAATAGGGTGCAAATCTAAAAATATAAAAAATCCCGAACAAGGATTTAATTTGCTTTTTTCTGAAGAATATTTTCCGACTTGTGATGTCAGATTGAAATTCAAAGATTATTTTTTTGATGGGTATGTTTATTTAATTGAATCGCAAAACTTTACTGGTTCTACTCCTCATTCTGTTTTCATATGTTCGTTTGTAAACATACTCTACAAAGCTCCGCCAACATACTTGTATTTAAAAGCCGAATCGCTTTCTTAAGGTGATGTAAATGTCAGTATTTTACGCAATACTTTCTTCTGAAAACGAATTAGGGCTTTACGAAATCAATTCGGAATGTCGAAAAGAATCTTGGGTTCCTCTTTGTTGTAAAATTTCACACAACGAAAAACCTAAAATTATAATTTTTTATAGTTTAGATGTCGCTAGAAGTTTCGCTCGTAGAAACTATAGCAGAAAAGAACTTGTCGGAGTGGTTCAATTGCCTTTAGAGGAATTAGATAATTTCAAAAATAGTGGATTCGAAATAGAAGCGTTAAATTGGCCGAAAATAATGAAAAATTCAAAAGAATACAAACTTGGCATTGAAGTCGTTACATTGCTTGATAATCCATGTGTGTCGGTAAAAAATGGCGGAATTTAAAAATTAAGTGAGGCGAAATGCAAATAGAATCCGAAATAAAATTAGATTTCAACGATGTCCTTATAAAACCAAAAAGAAGCCAAGCCATAAGCAGGTCTGATGTAGATTTAAAAAGAAATTATAAATTTCTTAATTGTAATTCTAATACCGATTTCGATGTCGGATGTCCAATTATAGCTGCCAACATGGATGCTATTGGTACATTTTCTATGGCAAGGGTTTTGTCTAAATTCGATGTTTGGACTGCGTTGCACAAGTTTTATAAAATAGATGAAATCCAAAAGTTTTATACCGAAGAAGCAGATGTTGCAAAAAGAGTTTTTTACTCTACTGGAACAAACGAACAGGATTTAGAAAAATTAAAAACAATATCTGATTTACAAATTGAATTAAAATTTATATGCATTGATGTGGCAAATGGTTATACACAAAAATTTGTCGATAAATGCAAGCAAATCAGAGAGTGGTTTCCCGATTCTGTGTTATTGGCTGGAAATGTTTGTACAGCAGAAATGGTTCAAGAATTACTTATTGCTGGCAAAGTTGATATAGTTAAAATTGGAATTGGAAGTGGTAAATCTTGTATTACTCGTCACATCACAGGTGTTGGGTATCCGCAACTTTCTGCTATTATTGAATGTGCTGATGCTGCTCATGGATTGGGAGGCCACATTTGTGCAGACGGAGGTTGCAGAACTCCCGGAGATATTTCAAAAAGTTTTGCTGCTGGTGCGGATTTTTCGATGATTGGCGGAATGTTTGCTGGACACATTGAGTGCGATGGGGATTTCACATATGATGAAAATGGAAATAAAATTGATATGATTTTTTATGGCATGTCTTCCGATACGGCCATGATTAAACATCATGGTGGCAAAGCCGTTTATCGTGCTTCCGAAGGTGCAACTATGAAAGTTCCTTTTAAGGGTTCTATTTCACAAACAATAGAACAGATACTGGGCGGACTTAGAAGTACATGCACTTATGTTGGAACCAATAAACTCAAAGATATTTCAAAGTGTACCACTTTCGTAAAAACAAACAGAGTTCATGATATGAACTTGTAAATTGGGTTTGTAATTTGTTTTCAATAGTGTTAGTTTGATTTTGTTCCATCAATAGTTTTTTCATAGGAGTGTTTATGATTTTTAAAAGTTTGGTTTTCTTTATGATGCTTGTTATTTCTCAGACTGGTGATAAATTATCTAAAGATGAAATTCTTTTAGATTTTGTAAAAGTCGATATGCCAAACAGTATAAACAATGTGTACACAACAAAAGTTGTCGATGCTTGGTTGAAAGACATAGCTAATAAACCAGTGACTATTACTGATAGAAGCACTGGAGAAATAAAAGTAATAGGCAAGGCTCTTTGTGGATTTAAAGACAAAGATGGATGCACTAAGGTAAGGGTTATGACATATCAAGAATTTACAAATGATTCTAAATATGTTTTACGACCTTATTGTCTTATAAAAAAGAGTAGTGTTTCTGATGCTTGTAATTTAGTTATCGAAGATGCAGAATTGAGAGAATTGATGATTCTTCCAAGGATTACTGCTTCTAGATTTGACCCCAAATAATTTTACACATTTTATCTGCGGTGGCATCCCAACTGAAATTTATAGCTGTTTGGATGCCACTTTGGTTTTTACATAACAAATTATTTTGTTTCTTATTATGTGTTTCTCTCATGTGCTTTACAATTTGCTCTTGTTGTTTTTCTGCCAGTCTGCCCCAAAATCCTTGTCCTTGATTCCACATTCCATCAAATGCTTGTTCTAATTCTTTTATCTCAAAAAGCATACTGTTTTCAGTGTTGCAATATTCCATGTGACCAGAATAATTTGATGTTATAACATTTTTTCCACACGATAAAACTTCTAGTAATTCCAAATTCCATCCTTCTGCCCTTACTGGAAAAACTCCACAATCTATTGTGTTCATTACCTTAGCTACATCTTTATGCGTTTTCTGTCTTGGTACGAATCTTATTTTTTTTCCTAATTTTGTATTTGAATATAAATCCTCCCAAGATTTGTTGTTTTCTGGCCCGATGAAGAAATTGTGACATTGCATCCAAAGTTGAACATCATCGTTTTCATTAAACGCTTGATTGAAGCACTCGATTAAAAAATCGTGGCCTTTTCTTCTTTCCCATTTTCCACAATTATAAAAAATAGTTGTTTTTTGATTTAGTTTGTAACTATCGTCATCGTAGAAAATTTCTCTATCTACACCTAAAGGAACGACATGAACTGTTTCTTCTATGTCGGGCTTTAATTTTTTTAGTTCTTTAACAACTATATCTTTAGCCCATTTAGATGCAACAAAAATTAAATCACAATGAAGAATGCTGTCCTTCTCTTGGTCTGTAAACCTGTCTAATTCAAAAAAAAACATTCCAATATGTTTGTCCTTACCAACGAATCTATACAGATCTCCTTGACCAAATATTAAAAGGCATGGATTTTCTTTTGATGTGAAACTTTTATTTTCTAGACATTTTTTATAAATTGGATCTTTAACTAAATCGCCTTCGGAAACTATCGGATATAAATTTATTTTTATTTTTTCCGACAAAGCCTTTATTATATTGAATGCAGCAAGCCCATATCCTGTTTCGCTTATCGGAGCAATTAAATTTAATTCATTCATTTTTATTTATCCTTATATATAAATTCTCGATTAATCGATCTAATATTTCAAGAATTTTTTGGTCTTTTAAAAAACATTAAATGACTACTAAATATTATATGAGACACATTATTAGTTCTATTTTGATTGTATTTTTTATTTTTTTGTTTGGTTGTTCCAAAGGCAATATAGGCATTAGCGACAAAGTATATGACTTGTCACTTGTATATCAAAAATTGTTAGAATTACACAATAAAGAAAGATCGTTAAAAGGTTTGAATTTATTTATTCCAAATGACAATTTGACATTTTATGCACAAAATCATGCTGAAACCATGGCGAATCACGATTCTTTATATCATTCTGATATTAGTGATTTACTTAAAAAGTTTAATTTAGTTGGTGAGAATATAGCATTTGGACAAGAAAATGAAAAAGATGTTTTAAATTCATGGATGCATTCAACAGGTCATAGAGAAAATATATTAAATGAGCAATTTAAACAAATTGGGTTCGGAGTATCGCCAAAAAACAATAGATTATATTGGGTAACTGTATTTTCTAATTAAACTTTGTTCTTTACACTTTAAAAGTTTGTGATATATATTAGTTATCTTGATTGTTGGATCGATCAAGAAAGTAACTTTTTTAGGAGTCGTTGTATGTTTGGAACTATTTTGACGGTTTGCCTTGCTCTTAATGTTGAGAGCATAAATTTTGAAGCTGCTGATAAAGCACCTACAAAAATCGGCAGTGCTTCTGGTAAAGTAGACACATGTGAAAATGGCACTTGCAAGTCTGTAGTAAGATCTAAGTCCGTAGTCAGAAATCAAACTGCAAGTTGCGGATCTTGTTCGAGTACTTCAAAGAAGAGGGTTTCGTCTTCTTGTCGTGGTGGTCGTTTTCTAAAACGATAATTATTTTTTAAAACTAAAAAACCAGTAATTTATTAAATTACTGGTTTTTTCTATTTACAAATTTTTATTTTATAGTAATTTTGTAAATGTGATTCGGTTTATTGTTTTATCTTTTATGAAGGAGTCTAGAGATGGAAAAGGCGTTGATTTATTCTTTTTTAGCAATTTCTATTGGTGCCAATATTGTGCAGCAATATAAAATTGGCAATTACGGAATGTATTCTGATCTAATGAATCAGAAGGATAATTTTACTCAAAATGGTTATAACGAACTTCTTATTTCACATTTAAATGGTCTGAAAACCGAACAAATGGAAGTCGCTAAAAACCAAGGTAAAATTGAAGGCATTTTGTCTGTGGTTAACAATGCAAGACCAGAAGAAAATGAAATTTCTTCCATCTGGCACTCAGGCTATTATCGTGGCTTGAATCAAGTTGAGGATGTAAGAGTAATGGCATACGAAGATGGATATCATCGTGCCACTGAAGATGGCAATTGTCCTGCTGCTGTAAAGGCACAAAAGGATGCTTTGATTGCTGTACCTACTATTGAAAAGCCTAAATTGACAAAGCCTAATCAAGAAACGCCAATCAATAAGACATTGCCACCAAAGTAATAATTTTAATTAATCCGAAAAAAGAAAGCAATTATAGAATTGCTTTCTTTTTTCGCTTTCAATCATAATTTTTATCAGTTCTTCAAGGTTGGTTTTTGGTTCCCATCCTAACTTTAACTTTGCCTTAGAAGCATCAGCAACAAGTAAGTCAACTTCTGCTGGTCTAAAATAATTTTCATCTACAACCACATGTTCTTCGTAATTTAAATTTAATAATTTAAAACTAATATCACAGAAATCTTTAACCGAATTAGTTTTTCCAGTTCCGATCACATAATCATCTGGTTCGTCTTGTTGCAACATGAGCCACATAGCTACGCAATAGTCTTTTGCATAGCCCCAGTCTCTAATTGCTTCTAAATTTCCTAAATTAATATTTTTAGATTTTTGGTTTTTTATGGAAACTGCTCCGTTGATTATTTTTTGTGTAACAAATTCTTTGCCTCTTCTTGGCGATTCGTGATTAAATAATATTCCCGAACAAGCAAACATATTATAAGATTCTCTATAATTTACGGTCATGTGATGAGCATATGCTTTTGCTGTTCCATAAGGAGATCTTGGGTAGAATCTAGTTTTTTCATCTTGTGGTGTAGTTTGAACTTTACCGAACATTTCACTACTACTTGCTTGATAAAATCTAGCTTTGTGACAAATTGTTTTTATAGATTCTAAAATCCTTGTAACTCCAATTCCAGTAATATCGCTGGTTAAAATTGGTTGATCAAAAGATGTTTTAACAAAAGATTGAGCGGCTAGATTGTAAACTTCATTTGGTTTATATTTATCTAATATTCTGTTAATGCTTGTTTGGTCTGCTAAATCACCATACTCGATTGTTATTTTGTTTTCTAAATGTTTTATTCTTTCGAAATTAGAACTGCTTGATCTTCTTGCCATCCCTATTACATCGTATTCTTTATCCAAAAGAAGTTCTGCCAGATAGCTTCCATCTTGACCAGTTATTCCAGTTATAACAGCTTTTTTCTTCATCATCGTGCCTCCATTGAATTATATGTAGAATTTACTTTTTTTGACAAATAAATGTTTGTTTAAAATATCAGAAATAATTTCGTCGCAGTTTGGGAAGCTGCAATCTGATATGGCATTATCACAAAATATTTGATTTGAGTCTATTTTTTTCCCAAAAAATTTTACATTTTGATGTGAATAAATTTTTTTGTTCTTTTCTGTATTTGGAAGATATACAACGCATTTGTTTTTAAGAGCTTCTATAATGTTAATGTTAAATTTATTATCATTTCTAAAATCAACATAATATTTGGTTTTACTGAAAATATCATTCCTTACAATAAAGTTGAAATCAAAGAATCTCTGGCCTTTGTTTTCTGGTATTTGATATTTATTGCCATCATACCTGTAAACTACAGGATGTGTTTTATATTGATCTATTAACTCCGTGTACTCCATACTGGTATCATCGAAATGCATAAAACAAAAGCATTTCTCATTGATTATATTGAACATTTCTTCGACAAATAAAGGACTCGTAATTTCAAATTTCTTAGGTTTATATATTGGTTTGGAATTTATCACCACTGATAACAAAGATTTAAAGTCAGTGTTTTCGTGGTTGAAATTATAAAGACAATTGTCTTCTTCACATAAGATGTATAAAAAATATTTACAATTACTTAAATTTACTGTGTTGGATGCGACGACTAGATCAAAGTTTTTTCTTGTAGTAATATATGATGTGTCAATTAAAGTTACTTCGTCTGGATTTGTTTCTTTGATTTTAAGGTATATTTTGTAAAGAATATAATCGGAAAAGCAAAGTTTGTTCATATCTACGATATGGTTTGAAAATTCTAAAATATTTTCTATTAAAATAGCTATCATATATTAAAGTAGTACAAAGGAACGATCATGAGTAAAGAAGTTATAGCAAATTTAAAAAAACAAATTTTTGATTTGCACACGCAAGTTTCTAGTTTAAAAGATCTTATATCATCTATAGAATTTTCAGATTATAATGTAAATCAAAATACTATTTTAATGGCCATTAGAGACAAATCTTGGCCACAAGCTGTTGAACCAGCCTTGATTTGCGATCCTAATAATGAAACTGAAAAACTTGAAAGAAGTCGAGGAATTATTGAAGTTTATTTGGATGATCCTATCAAAGATAAAAAAGTTTTAGACTTTGGATGCGGAGATGGACATTTGGTAGCTGTTGGTTCTGAATTTGCAGCAAAAAAAATTGTTGGCTACGATATTAATAGTAATAAATGTTGGGAAGGATTTAAATTATCTGAAAGTCAAAAACTAACAACTTCTTGGGATGATGTAGTCGCAAATGCTCCATATGATTTTGTAGTTGCATTTGATGTTTTGGATCACTTAGAAAACGATAGTATAGTTGATTGTTTTAATAAAATAAAAAGTGTAATGCATCCACAAAGCAAGCTGCATGTTAGATTTCATCCTTATACCAGCAGACACGCTACTCATTTATATCAAAACATCAACAAAGCGTTTGTGCATTTGTTTATGTCTGAAGATGAAATAAAACAAAACTTTCCAGAAGCAACACCGATTAAATCGACTAAAATCACCAAACCACTTGCGACTTATGAAAAAAACATTCAAGAATCTGGATTTATTATTGTTAATAGGCGAGAAATAACTGAAAATGTAGAAGATTTTTTTACTAAAGATGACAAAGCTAGAATTATTATGAAGCATCTTGGGTTTGATAATTTCCCGAAATTTCAATTAGGTTTATGTTTTGTAGATTATGTTTTAAAATTATAATTTAATTTTTAAAACGAATCTTCTTCATCGGCTGGACACATTCCTTCTTTCACATCAATTGATTTGTTCAGCCTTAGTCCAGTCCATAGGTCTAATCCTATTTCTAATCTTTGTTTGAACATATCTATCTTGTATTCTCTTGCTTTTTCATATTGCTGCAATTCAAATAATTTTTTGTACTTTTTAAGTTTTGGAATTTCAGAATAAGGTATTTTAATTTTAAGTATATGCAAGTAACTTATTACTTTTCGTATTGTGGTTTTTGTATTGTGGTTTTCGTTCCACATTTCAACTAATTCTTCTGGAGTTTTGTTTTTCCAATTTTTGATAAGAAAAATTTTAAATAAATCTTTAATTTTTTCTTTGTATCTTACAACTTGAGGAACTTTTTTAGTTAAATTTAATCTGCATTTTTTCTTTCTTATTGCATTTAAAGAAAACGGAAGAATTTTATTGGAAATTAATTCTTGATCGTTGCCACCATTCTTTATATGGTTGGCCAATAATTCTTCTTGTTCTTTCGACCATTTTAATCGCCAATTACTCATATTAAATCTCTTAGTTGTTTCGATGGAACATTAAGAGATTAATTAAAAGTAATGTATTTGTCAATTTTGATTTGATTGTTATTTTAAAAATTTAAGTTTGTACAAAGTGCTGTAGGACAAACTTATCATTTCATCAATAATGTTTTGTAAATGTGTGTCTTTTTCTAGATCTTTTCTAGTTTCTTTAAATTCTTCAACGGCACTCTCAATATAAGATATTATGTTTTGTTCTTTTGAAACATTTATATTTTCATATCCTGAGATAATTCCATATTGTCCTTGAAATGTTTCAATAAAATTATCTGCCAAGTCAAGTATTCCTTCGTAAAAAGAACCAAGAGCTTTATGCTCGGAATAACTTTTCGTTGATAGATGAGCATTGTGTGCCGTCTGACGAACTTCAAATAATTTAGATGCAAACGATTTTATCTTTACGCTGTTTTTATATTGTTCTATTGATGTCATTTTAATTTTCTTCGTAATTGTATATAAGCATTAAATAAGTAAATTCGAATAAATCGATTCACCCAATATTTTTTTAAATATTTCATTTGATTTCATGAATTCAAACATTTCTTGTTTGTTGATTACAAAATTAAAATTTTTATTTTTATTTTGTTTTTCTTTTGCAAAATTGATTTTTGGTTTGCGTTTTTTTGTATATTTTATTTTTAAAAAATTAAATATTTTTTCCATAAATTTGTCTTGTTCGTTTTCATGCATAAATTCTTTGTAATCTACTTTTATTGTCTTTGATTGTAAATATGGTGAATTTTTAATTGTTTTGTCAATGGCGTAGATATTTTTATTTGTACAATTGTAATGTCTTTCAAATGCATCTGGAAGGAATTTTATTTTGGTTTCTGTAGTGTCAAAATTAATCCATTTATTAGTAATATTTGCCGTAACTATGCTCAAATAAGAATCTAGTATGTTTCTTGTGAGTATAATAAAACTAGAATGTTTTTGATTTTCAAAATTCCATGATACTTTTTTCGCTTGGTTTGAGAATATTTTAAAAGACATAAATTTTTTATCACATAAAATTCTCATTAATTCTACTAATTTATCGAAACTTTCATATGGATAATATTTTTCTATTTTTTTTCTTATGTTGAAATCCATGATTGACATATTTGTTTTTTTGAGAGAATACTTAACCTCTGCTATTTCTTCGTTAACGCTAATGCAATCGTATTGTGAAAGCAATCTACATAAAAGATTGCTGCCGGATCTTCCGTGTGTCATAATTATTATATTTTTAGTTTCTTTTGACATGCATTATTTATTCTATACTCATACAAATTCGATTTCTTTTTCAGTTCCAATGTTGTACATATTTACTATGTTTCCATCTGAAGCGTGACAGAATTGTGGTAGTCCATTTTCATGAAACCAAATTAATATTTCTTTGTATTCTTGATCAAACGCTTGGATGTTTTCATTTTTATAAAATTCATTTGTTGAATGATATTTAAATCTAAATGTTTCTTCTTCTTTTCTATTATTGAATGTTCTTATTGTGTTTTTAGCAATTGCTGTTTTTCTAAATTTATATTCTGGAGTTTGTTTGAACCCCGGCAACAATGCCGTTAAGCATATTATTTGATCATCCTCAAATGATATTGGTAAATAAAAGTACTTCATGTAGACAATACAATGGTTTTTTCTCTTTTCATCTTCATCTAAAAATGGCAAATCACTTTTAGATTTCTCGAACTTTTCGGCAATCGAATTAAATTCATTTAATATAGGACAATACATTTCAAGCATTGGTTCGTTGAATTCATTGTAAATCAATTTAAACTTTGATTTCTCAATTAGATAATAAAAAAATTGCAATTGTGCGTACATGGCTATTTTGCCCATAATGAAGCGATCTTGAAATCTATTGATACAATGGGTGCTGAAGACGATGTCGTATGATTTGTTGTTTATTGTGTGTTTTTGTGCATCGTTAGATTTGTATCTACTTCCGTATTGATTTATGTATTTTCTAATTTTTTTAAACTTGATGAAGAAAGTATCTCGAATACCACGCTTGACCCCAATGATGAAACCAGAGTGAGGCAAGTATGTTTTTATCTTATCGGACACGCTTATGATTAGGTCTGCGAAGCTACAACAAATAAATGCAATTGGCTTCGAGATATTTTCCATTTTTAAATTTGTTAAATAATCGGATGCTTCTTTCACGCCACTTTTGGTCATAATTTTCATAAATTTATATAATACATTTAAGTCGATTGATTTTTTAGTTATTGTCGGCACTACTTCTGAATTAAACAAAAAATTAACTGCATCTTTAACCAATTTAACAAGCTCAGGCTCTACTGCTTCTTCTTTGTAAAAAGAAAATTTTGGATAAAGTCTTTCGAATTGCTGATTTTGTTTTTTGATTTTATTTCTTTTGTTTCGTTCTTTTTGTTTCTTGAGCATGATACATCCTGTAAATGAAAGTAGAATTATCGTGATGGATACACAACAATTCTACTTCAAAATACTTCAAGATAAAGATTAGTTTAACGGTTATTTTCAACAATCTTCAAAGAATTATCGTTTCTGATTCCTTTGACATGTGATATCAATCTTTTAAAGCAATTTTGACAAAGTGCAAACGAATTTTCTTTGTTATTGTTCTCTTGTAAAAAAAATTTATCTTCTGTTTCTTTAAGACATACATAGCAATCACATTTTTTAATCATGGTTTTTCCTTAAGGAACAGGGAAGCCATCGCAAATTTCGAATATATAATTAGTTATTTTCTTTTCTACCTCGACCCACAAGTAGTTAAATTCTTTAAAATCTACAGTTCCTTCTGCTGGTTCAAACACCCAATCAGGTTCCTTGTTGCCTCTAAATGTAATAATTTTTTTAACATTTATTACACTTTGATTGCTTCTAGGAGTATTCAATAATCCTATTCCCCATTGCAAAGAAGAAGCCTCGTCAGCACTCCAAGGTGTATTTCCAGAATAATAAACAGTACTTAAATTAAATAAATTAGAAGTGTTTTTGTATTTGTAATCAACATACAAACCATGTTTTTTTTCTTTTGAACTTTTATCTTTGCACTTTTGTTCTTCTTCGGTAACACCAGCAACACAATCATTGCTTGCATTCCATTTAAATTGCAATTGACCTTTTTCGATGTCTAAGTAAACTCCAACGACTGTAACTGTTTGTGAACCGAACATAACGCTTGGAGAAGTATTTGGATCAATTATCACTTCACCATTTTCTTGTCTTAATTGTAATGTGTAGTTTCCTGAAGATATAATTTTTGCGGTTAATGTGTTTAATATAAGATTATTGTTTTCTAAATCAATATAGCTGTAATATGTTTCATCTACTGCATCGTAAACTGGAGATATGTCGTGGTATTCTTTGATTACCATCCCTTGGGCATTTTTGTCTATTACAAAATTATTCCATGTAATAGCACCGTTAATTGTATTTTGCTTAATCTTTTTGATTAGTTCGATATTGGTTGCCATTTTCACTCCCTTTAAAAGTTAACATAATATATAGCTTTTATTGGTTGTGAAATTGGACATCAAATTAACAAGATCGTTTTATTACCCAAAAATCATGAAAATTGCAAAATAAACAATAAAAAACAACCAGAAATCAAAATCAGTTGCGAATTTAGTTGCTGGAAGAGGATCATAAAAATAATTAATCGAATTACTGTTCTTCATTTTTCTGCCTTATATGTAATAAAAAAGCCACACTTATATACTATCGAATAAATATTAAGTTTAAAGTATTTTTTACAATAATTAATCAATTATATGCATATATAATTCATCAAAACCTACAAGGAATAAATAAAATGAATCTTACATTTAATCAATTTTTAGAACAAAGAGATCCCGAACTTTATAGCCAAATGCTAAATGAAGGGATGTTCGATTTTATAGGTAAAGCCGCTACTGGCCTTGGTAATTATGCAGGTAAAGGCATAGAAAAAGTAAAAAAGTTTTTTAATCCTCTTCTTCTGATGGCAGATGTTAAAAAAAATGGCGAAAAAATTGATGCACTTAGAACAGGTGGCTTTTGGGAACAAGACCCAGAAAAAGTAAAAACATTAATAAAAGATAATATAGACAAATTACAAAAAATCAGGGAAGAGAAAATTTGGGCAAAAGATAATCCAAAATCTTTTAATAAAGCCGTAAACGATTTTTATAAGATTGTAAGATCGGCAATTGCAGCAGGGGTTGTTACTGCTGGCTTAGTAGGTCTATGGAACGCCCAAAGCGTTCAAGACAACAAATTTGATGACACTTATAAAGGCGATACATCTGGATATGTTGCAAAACCATCGGCAGCAGAAGAAACGCCAACACCAGAAGCAGAACCAACAGAAGCACCAACAGTACAAGCACAAGGTAGTCAACAAGGTGGTAAACAAGGTCTAGTTAGAAAAATTATACAGAATAGAGTCCAAAATGGAAATGGCCCAATTGCAAGATTAGCAGATAAAGTAGCAGATCTTAAGGGTGGAGATGGACCTATTAGAAACATGGTTCATAACTTTCAAAACAAAAGAGACGAAAAAGGCGGCGGTATAGCTAAGAGAATAGTAAACAGACTAAGAGGACGATAACCCCATAAATTTGGGATTGCAAATAAAATAGATTAATTCATAGTGTCGCTATAACAGGAGGCACTATGAAGAATAAAATCGAAAAGTTTTGTGTCGAAAATGAAATTGATGTTTTATTTGCAGATGGATTTGATGATGCAATAATCGGTCTTGGTCGTTGCTTTAATACATACAAATTAATATACGACAAATCTAAAGTAATAAAAAAACTCATGGAAGATATGACCATGGAAGAAGCCGAAGAGTTTTTTGAATTTAATGTTATTGGATCATATGTTGGCGATGGAACTCCAGTATTTCTAGAAGAATTATAATCTTCAAAAATCAGACAAAATAATGATACATCAAAAAGATTGCATCCAAGGAATGAGCGAATTACAGGATGATTCTATCGATTGTATCGTTACATCTCCACCATATAACAAAACAGGAATAACAGGTAAAACTAATTTAAAAATTGGCAACCAAATATGGAATAAATTTAATATAGATTATAATTTTTATAACGATAACATGCCAGAAGATAAGTACCAAGATTGGATGGTCTCTGTATTAAATGAAATGCATAGGATCATAAAGCCAAATGGTAGTATATTTTTTAACCACAAGCCTAGAAGATTCAATAACAAGTGTTTCTTGCCAACAGATTTCATCTGTAAATCTAAAGCTAAAATCTATCAATTGATTATTTGGAATAGAAAGAATTCTCCGAATATAAGATCCGATATACTCGTTCCATGTACCGAACACATATACTGGCTTTCTAAAGATAAGCCTAAAGTTTATCGTGATAAAATAAGTCCAGAATATCGTGGAGAAATATGGGATATAACACCATCTAGACAAAAAGACCACCCAGCACCTTTTCCAGAACAACTTGTAGAAAATTGCATTTTGTTGTCAACTAAAGAAAATGATGTTGTACTCGATCCATTTGCTGGTTCTGGAACTACAGCGGTAGTTTCTATTAAGAACAATAGAAAATTTATAGGATTCGAAATAGATCAAAATTATATCGACCATGCCAAAAAAAGAATTGATTTAATTCCACAATAACATTAAAATCAATTATATTGGAGGAGAATATGATAGAAGTATTTATTACTGAAGAAATGCTGCAAAAAGCAAAAAAAAAAGCAATTGAAATGGGTAGAATTAACAATTCTATTTGTTCTGGCGAAGGCAATCTAGCTGGATTCATTGGCGAACAAGCTGCTAATGAAGTTATTAAAGGCAAAATAAACAACACATATGATTATGATATAACTAAAGATTTGGATTTGTGGGATGTCAAAACAAAAAGATGTACTACCAAACCATGGCCAAATTACGAATGTTCTGTGGCTGCATTTAACACAAGACAACAATGTACCAAATATGTATTTGTAAGATTGTTACACCAAGGTGACATCTATATTAAGGCTTATATATTAGGTTGGCTCGAAAGAGAAGAGTATTACAATAAAGCCAAATTCTTGAAAAAAGGCGATATTGATTTAGATAATAACTTTACAGTAAGAGCAGATTGCTACAATGTAAGAATATCTGATTTAATTAAATTTTAAATATTTATATAATATATATATTATGGAAATATTTGCGACTATATTCGTACCTTTATCTGGTAGAAAAAAGTGTTGGGATAAATTATCTTACTTTTTAAGTAATCAAAATATTGATAAAAAAAAATTTAATTTATTTTTAATGGACACTAGCGATAGTGAAAGTTTTCATTTAATTGTTCAAAAGTGGATTAAAAATTGTCAATATAAAAAAGTTAGTTTGATTAAAAAAAAATTTAACGAAAATAATAATTTAGCAAATTTAGATAGAACGCTTTGCTTTCAAGAAGTAAACAATGTAATGTGTAAAATATACAATTTTGCAAAAACAATTATCGAAGGAGAGTTGTTGTTTATTGTAGAAGACGATATTGTACCACCATTAAATGCATTTAATGATTTATATAAAATTATTAATAAAGATATTCTTTGCGTGTCTGGTGCTTATAAAATTAGATCTGATAATTTAGGTGTAAAAAGTAAAAAATGGGTGGTGTGGAGAGACTTTTTTCTTAAGCCAGTTACCAAAATTGGTAAAAAATTAGAAGTTGTTAAAGCATGTGGTTTTGGTTGCTTGTTGATATGGAAAGATTATTTCATTGAATCTGATATATCTTGGTCGAATGGTTCAAGGGGATATGACATACAATTTTTTTCAAAACAAATAAAAAAAGTTATAATTAATTGGGATGTTGTTTGTCTTCATTTTAACGAATATGAGATACAACCTGTAATAAAAATGTAATTTTATGATATACAAAAAATGACCATAAGCCTTATATTCAAGCACCATAGCTTTAAGCGTAAAAGAAAAAAATCGTGATAATCTTTAATTAAATCTAAAATAATTTTTACATTTATATTTTTTCAATCAAAAAGAATATAAATGTAAAAATTTTATTCTACATGCTAAACCAATAGTTTATTTTGGAATGATTTTTTTAGTTAATTCTGCTATCTGGATAATTTCTTAAAACATGAAAACATTTCATCACCACAATCCCGGGAAATATTTTATTGAGTGTCCGATTTTTGATATTTCTTTATCAAATCCACTTAAATGATCAACGAAAAAATCAAAGACATTTTTTGTTTTAAGTGCTTTTGAATTTTCGAACAAGGCTCTACACGGAGCATGCAAGGCGTTGTCAGGAAATTTATTGAAATCTATTTTTTTTAATAATGTTTTTTTTGCTATCCATGCTGCTCCATATGAGGATCTAAATGTTTTAGCAATAATGAATCCATTTAAATCAATTAATTCTGATTTGAAATTATTACAAACAATGTAGTTTTTATAATCAAATGCGACAATTAATTTTTCATCGTTTTTATTTAAGGTATGCTGTAAACGATGTGGAGATAAATATTCATATTCAGATAGATTTTTGATGTAATTGTATAGATTTTTCGAATAGATTATTTGATCGGATTCTGTAAAAAAAACATAATCATATTCCAACCAAGATTTTTCTTGCAATCCATACTTTCCAACTGGATAAACTTCTTTTCCATCATCTAATTCTTTTGGTACATTTATTACTTTTACTTCCACATTTTCATAAAAACTTTCAATAAAATTCATTCCATTTTCAGATACATATAAAAAAACCTTATTTACCATAGGAGAAATAGAAGATAAAGTTTTTAATAAATAGACTATGTTTACTGGAGATTTGTTTTTTCCGGTTCTCCAATCCTTTTTATGAAAACAAACAATTCCTACGGAGTTTGGAATTGTTTCAGGTTTGTATTTCAGAGAAAATCTATTGAATTTTAACATAATAATATATCGTAAACTTATTTACAATTAAGTAGTGTGTTTTTTTCAAGTTTGTAATTATAGTTTATTATAAAGCAAATGTTTAAGCGTTAATTTTTTGTTCGCACGACACAAAAAATATTCCGAATGGCGATTTTTACTAGTTCCGATAATCAAAACATTAAAAAAACGCACAACCCACGAGTACAACGATCATTATTGATTGAAATTTTTTGGACATCATTTAATTATTTTTAAAAAAAAATTAATTATTTTATATTGTTATCAATTATTTTTTTTAAAGACCTATCGTGTAAATAAAGGCTGCTATTATCGTGCAAGATTGTTACAATATAAGAATATCCGATCTAATTAAATTTTAAAAAATACGAATTATCCATAGATAATTCGTATGTTCAAAGTCAATCCAATTAAAAAAGAACTTAAAACTTTAAAAGAGTTTATCACAAAGTGGAGCAGTTCGCAACTGCCATCAAAAGAATTGCTTTATGATTATAAAAAGTTTTGTAAAAATTTATTATATTACGATCAAAAAATAGTCATACAGGTAATCGACTTACTTAAAAAAAATATTACACTTTGGGCCGAAGATAATAGCATAATATATAAAAACAAAGTCGATTATATCTCGAAAGAAGCACTTGTAAATAAAAAGTTTTGGTATGTGAATAGCATTGAAAAAGAATTCAGAAATATGTCTACCAGTGGCAGCACTTCTGGTAAACCATTTCTTTATTTGGCTTGGAAACCATTTTTTGAATTTATTGAATCAAATAATCATTACGATATGATTCTTGATGAATTCGGCACTAGAAAAAATGCAGATGTTTTGTTTTTCTTCCCTTCTTCGTATACAAAAAACAAATTCATTACAGTTACAAAAGATGATGTAAATTTTGTGCAACATCATGGTCTTGCTAGAAAAACACGAGTTCACTATGTAAACAATGAAACATACAATAGAAATCCAGAAGAATTTTTTGATTTTTTATTCGGATACCTACAAAGGAACAAAATAGATGTTTTTTTCGCTCCGGGTCCTAATATTAACTCTTTGTGCTATTTCATGAGAAAATTGAAATTTAAAGGCAAAATAGCCAGTCTGTTGAGCAATAGCAACGAGATGCTGTTGCAAACCGATGTTGATTTTTTATTAAATGGCAAATATGTAAACGATATTTGCGATCATATGAGGTGTTGGGACGGAGGTGCTACATTTTTCACCTGCAAAGAAAAAACCTATCATCTTTGCGATAATTTGTCGTGGTCCGAAGAAATTGATGGAAAATTGATTACTACTGATTATTTTTCTCTTCCAAGTCCGTTCATTAAGTATTGGAACGGAGATTTGTGCAAGATCTTCGACAAATATCAACGATGTGCGTGTGGCAGGCTGTTTAGAAACTTTGAGTTTGTCGAGAGCAGACCATTTTCTTTAAAAGGTCTTTCAATCGAGAAGTACAAAAAAGAAATTATAGAATCTGGTATTTCATCTTTAAAGCAAGTTAAGTGTTCGGTAGCACAAATTGAGGTAGTAACTGATGATGACCTAACATTGGATGAAAAGGAAAAAATAAAAAAAATATTAGATAAATTTAATGTTAAGTTTACTGTCGAGAAAGAAATAGGAAGAATAGATTATGCATTGTTCGATGCGAAAGTAGATTGTGGATCATCCGTAGCAGAATGTGTTGTAGATTTAAGTGACTCGACTGGCGAAACATATTCGTGGAAAATGATTAGTGGTTGCGACAAAGAATCAAACGACAATGATTTCTCATGTGAGCCTAATAAACTTGTCGATGGCAGTCCTTGTGTGTTTTTTGGAAGCAAGACAAATGTACCTTGTGATTGTTTATCTTTGACAAATACAGATAACAAAATTGTGTTTTCAGTATTCAATCAAGAAGAACTACAAAGTAAACCAGTGCCGAAAATTCGTAAGTTAAAGAAAACTGAAAACAAAATTGTTTTTTCGTTGGCTAAAAGTGGGTGTTGTCTATGTTATATTTGTACTGGAAATCACGAACCTCCTGCTTTACAATGGGGTTACGACTTTTATAGCTCTCAACCTTCGGATTCACCAGAAGGTTGTAATTCTGGTGATTCTGCTTGTTGTGTCGACAACGAAGGTGGAGGTGGCGGTGGAAGCCCAGCATGCGATGGGGCAATTTATTGTATATTTAATCCAGATCCGTGTCCTGAGCAATGTACTGGATATTGCGCTTACTTTTGTTTTGAATTTAACACTCCAACTCTACAAGGCAACACATGTAGTAATGGTTGCGGATGTCCTACATTGTCTCCGATTGAATCACAGTGCGCACCCGGAACTGCGTTTCAGGTTTCTTGTGTGGCACCACCAACCACTGGCTTGACTCTTGTTACTGCGAGTGGGTTTTAACTAACTTCTACGGTAGTGGTACGCCTAATGACCCGGTTATGGTTACTTTGGGTGTGGGTATGAGTGGCCCCGATGATACTCCTTTCACAACCTCTACAGTGACCTTTCTGCCCAATGCGTCTGGAACTCTACACTTTAGTTATTCCGATAATCCATACCCACCGGATATTTCTTCAGGCTACATGTCCGTAGATGGTATTAACCTTGGTTATGTAGGAGTCCCATTTTCCAATAATAGTGGCACATGGGCAGTAACAGGATATAGCGGAGAAATATTTCTTTCTTTCAGCGGAGGCGGTCGTAGCAGTCTAAGTGCAAGTATGTATCTCGTACCAATCACGTAAGTTATATTAGCTTTGGTGTTGTAACAGGAAACTCACTTAATAGTGGCATATTCGCCGCTTCAGCAAGCGTAGAAATCGTGATTAAATTCATTCGTAGTATTACTTGTCTTCTGCCTGTTTAATTTTAAAAAAAACATTTTTTGTAAGCTAAAGAGTGTGATTTGTATTCATTAAAGCATTTGTGTTTTTGACCAATGTAGCAACCAACATAATGAACTGATTGTTGTTTGTAAAAATCATTTTCACAAATTGTTCTTTGAACATTTACTTCTTTTTTTTCTATCATTTTTAAGTTATTCAATGCAATATATACGCTTGCTGATGTTTCGTCACTGACATGACAACTACCAGTGTTGAAATATTTGTAATGTATATCAAACATATCATTTGTTGTTTTTTTCATGGGATTGCAAATGTTGACAATTCCAGCATTGTATAACTTGGTAAATTTCATTGGTAGCTCAACAGGACTAAATTGTTGTAAGTTCGTGTCGATGTACCAATAAAAATTAAAGTCATTGTTGGTTTCTAAATGTTCTTTTTTAAATTTTTTATATAAAACTATATCGGAATCTAGGTAGACCGATGGTTCTGATAACAAGCCGTACATAAACAATTTGATTACATGACTGCATTCGAAATCAAAATAATGATATATTATTTTTTTATCATTATTACTTTTTTCATTTGTAATTACATGTAGATTTGCATTTGGATATAAAATTTTAATTTGATTTTTTAATTGATAGAACAATCTTAAGTGAATATTGTTCCATTCTTCCAAGAACTTTTCATCTGCTTGTGGAAAAAAATCTTTAAGATAACCAAGTTCTTTTCTGGAATACTTTGTTGTTATGAAATTTTTAATATCTGCATACATTTAATCATTCTTTAAAAGAAACGAATTTATTACGAACAAATAAAAGGTTTATAAAAAACCCACAAAAGGCAGACAAGACATTACTTGCGAAATCATAGGTTAGATTTTCGCAAGGATTAATTAAAAAGGAAACAGCTAAAGAGAACCAAAAACTACTACATTCGTGGCAGAGCAAAGCGTTTCTAATATAAGGAATATTTGCCACAAAGTTTCTAAAATGAGTACTTATTTCTGTGTCCGACCAAGCGTATGTAACACCTAGACAAATTACGAGATAGATTATAAAAATTGTCATAAAAAATAAACCCATAAGTAATCGTATTCTCTGATAACAGAAAATGATCTAAAGGACTTTCCTTGTATTGAGTTGCTAAACTTTTTCCATTCTTCGTCACCAACAGGAACTTTGAATGTTTTACCAGAGATGACATTTTCTAATCTTTTTTTCTTTATTTCTTCTATTTCTTTTATTACAAAATCTTTGTCTTTATAATATTTATCTAAGATCTCTTGATTGCTTGATATTTTTTCAGTAAAGAAACTCCCAATTTTGTTTCTGCAAGAACAATTGGGAGTTGTTTTTAGACTTGTCAAATCGGCAAGAATACTTGGGAAGTCCTTTTTCATTTTTTTAAAGGTATCTTCATCTCTAATTAAGATGTGTATTAAATCTGGAAGCGTGGCTGCGTCTATTATTGTGTTCATAAAATAATTTAGTTTGTTTTTTAAAAATTTACATAGAAAAAGAACTACCACAACCGCATTTAGTTACGGCTTTTGGATTCTCAAGACTAAACCCTCTTGCATTCAAATCATCCTTGAAATCAACAACAGTATCACCTGCGTACATGATACTTCTTTTATCTACTACAACTGAAACCCCATTGATTTCGAAAAATTCATCTAACTTATCGTTGACTACATCTTCTAAATCTATCTTATGTTGAAAACCAGAACAACCACCACCAACGACTCGTAACCTGATATATAATTTTTTATCAGGTTCGTTTCGTTCTTGGATTATTCGGTTTATTTCTTTGACTGCATTTTCTGTTAATTTAATTGCCATTTTTAGACCTATTTAAGTTGTTCTTGCAAAGCATTTAAGCTATCCATATCGCCTGTGGTAGCTGCATTGTTCAATGCATTTCCTATGTATCTGGCTTGTTCGTGGTGATCTTCTTTAGCAAAGTAATCTTTGAAAACTTTGTAAAGGCTTTGCCAGTTGTTATCATCTATTTCATATGAATGTGAATTTAAACTTTTTTCTAACTTGATTAGACTTTTGAGATCTAATTCTTTATTGATGTCTATATCTTGTAATATTTGATCATCAGATTCGTTAATTACATTGTCTTTTTTGTTAAGCCATTCTTGAAAAGTTTTCATATTTTTTTCCTTATTGTTAATTTAGTACTTTAGTTTTTTTTCTAAAACAATTTATTTATATATATCGAACCATTCAAAATAATTAGAAGATAAAGTTCAAATCAATGTTGACTTTTCTTGAAAATTGTTTATTTTAACAAAATAGGAAATTTTAATTTACAATGGATTGGAAGCAACAAATGGTATTTAAACACAAAGGTTCTTGTGGTGTTGATTTCTCGGATCGAGTAAAAAGATCAGTTGGTGTAAGAAAGTCCAGAATACTACAAGAAATAAGAGGCATTTTAGCAAAAGATTTATCGCCTGATGCGATGATGAAATCAGACAAGTTAAAACAAGATATATTAGTGGAAAAGGCAAAACAAGGAGACGAAAACGCCAGAGATATTATTTGGAAAAATTGTTACTTCTTGGTGTGTTGGGTAGTTTCTAAAACATATGTTCCATTGGATATTGTAGAAGATTGTGTGCAAGATGGAATGATGGCTATACCAGAAGCTATAGCATCATATGATCCAAATAATAATTGTAAATTTAGCACTTATGTTGTTTTTCACATATTTAAAAGAATACAAATATATGTGACTAATAATCAATTCTTTTTAAAGTTTCCAAGTCATATCTTTGTTTTTTTATGCAAATTAGTTAAATATTACAATAACAACTTGACCAATGATGAAATAGAAAAATTAAAAGAAATCCATGGAATATCAGATCTTGATGATTTTTCTAGTTACCCAATGTCTTACAAGAATTGTTTGGATCTTTCTAGGAGTATTCAATTGTGTAGTAGATTCGATCCTGTAGTCGAAACTACTGCTGATGAAAAAAATGTAAAATCACAAAAAGAAATAATCAAAACGATATTAGAAAAAAATTTGACCCCAAGGCAAAAAAAAATCATAGAACTTTATTTTGGATTCAATACTGAAGAAAAATGGTCACTTCAAAGAATTGGCGATAAATATGGACTTTCCAAGGAAAGAATAAGACAAATTATTTTTAAACAAAAAGGTAGAATTGAAAAAGCATTAAAAAGGTCGTTTGATTTAACCGAAAACGACCTTTTAAATTAACTATTTAGAATTCTTTGATTCCGTGATCGTGATCGTATGGCATCTCTTTAAATTCCTCTGAATTAAATACTGGTTTTTTAGTTTCTTGGCTTATCTTCCAAATTAATTCGGTTGCATATTTTGAAATAGAGACCATGCCTTCGTAATTCAATTTTTCTGCTGTATCTTGTGGGGTGTGATAATAATTGTGTCCGCCAGTATGAAGAAACGCTATTGGTACTTTTTTATTGTAAAAACTTGCATGATCGCTTCCTCCAGTAGTCCTACTTGTAATCATTCTTGCGAAATCATACCTTTCATTAAGTTCTTTTATGTACTTGTTTACTTGAGTCGAGCTATTTACATCAGCAAAACCAATTGGTAATTTTCCATTCCTTAAATAACCAACCATATCCATGTTCAACATAAATATATGTTTTTTAATGTCTGGCTTTATTTCTGGGAATTCTGGATTGCTCACATAATAACGACTACCTAACAATCCCATTTCTTCAGCGGAAAAAGCTATAAAAACTAAAGTTCTTTTGTTTTCAACATTAGACATTGCTTTGGCTATTTCCAACAGAACAGCAGTTCCAGAGGCATTATCATCGGCACCGGGATGAATAGCAATTTTAGATTGCATGCTCATTTTAGGACCATAACCAATGTGATCCATATGTGCGCCAATAACAATAATTTCATTTTTTAAAACTTCATCTTTACCTTCTGACCATGCAATTATATTTTTTGTGAAATCATCGCCTTTTTCTTTGTGTGGCCCAGAATTAACTCTTTCGATTCTAAATTTCTGATATTTTGTTTTGTACCCAAATGATTCAAATTGTTTTTTGATGAATTCTGCTGCTAAGACATTTCCATCTTTTCCTGACATTCTTCCTTCTAATTTATCAGAAGTAAGATATTCAACTGTTTCTTTTGTGGAATCGACTGATATTTTGAACAAACCAGTTTTTAAACTATCGTAAACATTAGAAGCTAAAATTGGAGTTTTTTTGTCTTCTTTGATTTCATCAGGTTTTTCTGTCTTTGAAATGTAGATAACACCAAACAACATGCTAAATGCAAGAACCAATAATTGTAACTTTTTCATTGTAATTTTTCCTATAAATTAATTTACATATGTATTATTATAGATGGACATGAATAAAAATTATTGGTCAATAGAATTGCTGCATCCATATTCGCCATCAAACGAAGATGTAAACACATATAAAAGCAACACAAAAAAAGGAACTACTCTTTTGCTTGGATGTACTCACAAATTGCTATCAATAAGTGACTTTCAAATGGATATAGACCCTTGGTATGAAGCACCTACTGTAATCGTCAAAGATTGGGTCGATAATGATAAATTTTACAACAATATGATTGGCGATGGTGTTTTGAACTTCACTAAAGATTTAACAGAGAAAATCATCGAAATGTCCGAGGCATATAGTGAGGTTTTGATTGTTAGATGTTTCAATAAGAAACTGCCAAATATGAAAATAGCAAATTATTTCCCAACAGAAAACGACTTTACATTGAAACCAAGCAAAACTGTGAACCATCAAGATTACAACTTTTTTATATGGGATTTCAAAAATGAATCAAATGGCAGAAGTTGATCTTAAGATAACCTTAGAAAAATTTGAAATAGGTCAATGGTCACATAAGCCCAACTTCAACATCGTTTCTAAATTTCCAATTATGAGTAAAGAATGTCTTCGAAAAGTAGAAATGAAAAAACATCTATTTACATGTAGCACATCTGGATCTACAGGAGAACCAGTATCAGTAGAAAAGACATATGAAGATTACATCTGGTATATGGCAACAACAATGAGAGAGTTTTTTTGGCGCAAATGGGATTTCACAAAAAATGTTGCAATAATTAGAGGCGACAATAAAGTAGAAGATTTAGAAACTTGGGGACTGCCAAAATTCATAGCACCGATACAAGGCATGACATACAAAATAAATTTTGCACCTATAAGTGTAATCCAATCTTGGCTAGAAGAAAAAAATCCACATTACATTCACTGTTATCCATCTATTTTAAAACAAATCGATTTATCCAAAATAACAAATCTAATTGATGTCAAAGGCACAGGAGAATTAGGCGGAACTATGTTTTCATCTGAAGAATGTGGAACTATAGCGATACAATGTCCTGATAACAAAAACAATTATCATGTCATGGAAAATCAAATGGTCGAAGTCGATACTGATGGTGGCATGATCATAAGCACCATGACAAATCCTTATATTAGAAGATATAAAAATGGCGATCATATAGAGCTTGGAGAATGTACTTGTGGAAGAACACTACAAACCATTACGAAAATAAACGGTAGGGTTAGAAATATGTTTGTGCTTCCAAATGGTGACAAAAAATGGCCATTAATTGGAAGCAGAGACTATTACGAAAGATTTGGCATTAAAAAATATAAAGCAATTCAAACATCAATTGATCAATTAGAATTGCAAATCATATGTGAAAAATTAGGAGATAGAGAAAAAGAATTAAAAGATTTGATTTTAGAATGGTTGCAATCACCAATAAATATAACAATTAAATATGTTGATTCTTTTCCGAATTACAAACATGAAGAATTTATTTCTTTGGAGACAGCTAATGGAAACTTTTGAAAAATTATGGGATTACATCAAAGAAGATAATTTGAATGGGCTTCAAAAAAATAAAAATCTTTACAAAGAATTAAAAAAAACTAGAAATATAAAGGGAAATACGGCAGAAATAGGAGTGTATAAAGGAAGAACTTCGAAATTAATACATTTGTTTCATCATGATAAAAAGCATTATTGTTACGATACTTTTGAAGGTGTGGCTCTTTCAGATCCCAATATAGATTCTCATAAAAATGGTGATTTCAATTGTTCGCTAGAAGAAGTAAAAAAATTCCTCGGAACCGATAACATCATATACAAAAAAGGAATTTTCCCTTTTACTTTCGAAGAAGGAAAAGAAAAATTTATTTTTATTCATAGTGATACTGATACTTATGCTGGCACAAAAGCTACATTAGATTATTTTGCCCCAATTATGGTTAAAAATGGAAAGATGTTTTTTGATGATTATAAATGGGAAAAGTGCAAAGGCGTTGAAGTTGCAATTGAAGAATTTATGTGTAAAAATAATTCTTTTACTTTAAAAGAATATGAACATCAATGTGTTCTTACAAATAAAAAATAATGTTAAATCCATATTGCTTACTTTTTAAATTAAGGTTATGTTGCTTAATTGTCGTAAACTTATTTTAAAAAGAAAGCAGGAAGCTATGAAGTTTTTTTATGTTTGCATTTTAGCTTTGGTTCCAACATTTTCTTTTGCTAACAATGGTTTTTTAAGTCATGTTATAAACGGAACTTCAAATGAAGTTTACACTAGCTTTGTTGATGAAGTTAAAATCGAAAGAAAAACGGTTCGAGTATTGGATGGTTGTTGTCTGAAATTTGAATGTCGTGATTTCGCAGTTACTTATCGTAAAAAAGTATGGATAGAAAAAGTTCCAGTTATCCAAAATTTACCAAAAACAGTTTGCGTAAACGAATGTGTTTATATTCAGCAATGCATTAATGGTTGCAATGTAATCGTTCCCACTACTGTAACCAAGCAAATAGCAATCAATCAACCAACTTTAATTGGATATACGGACAAGATAATTCGTTTTGGCATTCCTTGTAAAACAAACGAACAAATACTTTTCCGCTGGTGTAATGATTATGTTAATTGAAGGTGAAGACTTTTACTACAACGAATATGGCTTGATGGTTCTTACAGAATTGTTTTTACTTAAAAGAGGTAAATGTTGTCGTAGTGGATGCAAGCATTGTCCTTATGGATTCAATCAAGAAGAACCAATAAATGATCAAAACAGTCAGCGACAATCAACATGATATTATAAAAGATATAATTTCATTGCATTGTCAGCAAGGAATAGAATGTGACCCAACATATTCCAAAGGCAATTTTTATGAAAAAAGCTCAATTTCCAAGCCTAAATTTAAATTCGATGCATTCCCTCAAACATCAGACACAATTCAATCTGATGCCAGTACGCTTCCTTTAAATGACTCAAGTATAAAATCATTGATGTTTGATCCTCCATTCATTGTTGGTCACACAAAAGACAAACCAACAGGCATAATGGGGAATAGGTTTCATTCATTTAAATGTATTGCCGATCTATGGGAGTGGTATGATCTTTGTATCAAGGAATTCTATAGAGTATTAGAATCTAATGGTGTTTTGATTGTGAAATGTCAAGATACTGTCAGTAGTGGCAAACAATGGTTCAGCCATGTACACATCATGAATGAAGCTGAAAAAAATGGATTCTATACAAAAGATCTATTTATTCTTGTTGCCAAAAGTAGAATAATTGGTCATAACCACAACGTTCAGAAACATGCGAGAAAATTTCACTCTTACTTTTTGGTGTTTGTTAAAAAATAGAAAGCGATCTCATGATAATAGTTCACGATGGTAAAGCACACACTGATGACTTTTTAGCTACATGTGTCTTGACTCATAAACTTAATTGCAGAGCAATTAGAACTAAATACACACAAGAACATCTAGAAGATAAATCTTGTTGGGTGATTGATCAGGGAATGTCTTTCGATCCAGAGATGCATAATTTTGATCATCATCATATTAAAGAAGAAATTTGTTCTTTCACTATGGTGTTGGACTATTTTTACGGAAAAGATTATAGAAAAATATTTCCACAAATGCGATTTGTTGAAATCATGGATTCTTATGGACCAAAAGCTGCTTCTAAGTTTACTGGTGCTTCCGAGTCGGCACTTGATTTGGCTTACAATCCTATATGTGAAGCAATGCTTAATGTTTTTTCTAGAACATCTGGAGAAATAAACGATCCTATCTATTCGATAATGAAAGATATGGGCAAGTACATTTGTGAAAAAATCGAAAGCAGCACAGTGCTTTTGAATATAATTGCAATTGGGCATAAATCATATGAATACGATGGGATAAAGATATTTGATGTTTCTAATTGCACACCAAATGGATTGAACGCAGAAGATTTGCCAACTAAATTGTACTGTAAAATCAACAAGATCGATCTCGATGTCGTTCTTACGAAAGATAGTAGAGGCGGTGGATATAGAATGATAAGCCAAAATACTGATAAGATAAAATTCTTGCCAAATGTAAAATCTTACTTTTGTCACAATAGTGGATTTTTAATTTGTTTTAATAATATTGACGATCATAAAGACATACTATCTAATCATAGCGAAATAATCTAACGATTAGCCGAATCGGTCGATTAAAGCATACATATATTTTATGGATAAAATATATAATGTTTTAAATTTTTTATGGAATATCTTTTCGTTTAAAAAAAATTCATACTTTATTTTATCGGCTAGAAGCTCTCAATGGCATAATGTTAGAAACAATTTTATAAAAAACAATCCATGTTGTGCTGTTTGTGGTAAAAAAGAAAATTTAATCGTACATCATATAATTCCAGTGCATATAGATGCAAGTAGAGAATTAGACGAATCAAATTTGATTACCATGTGCCAAGGCAAAACTATGAATTGTCATTTCATTTTTGCACATTTTTTAAACTGGAGCAAGTACAACCCTAATGTCGTTGAAGATTCCAAAATTTGGAATCAAAAATTAACAAATTGATGTGTTAATATTTATTATGAAAACATTTACACAATTTTTAGAACAACGAGATCCAGAACTTTACGAACAAATGTTGAATGAAGGATTAGCAGATATTTATAATTACGGCAAAAGTGCTGCTCTTAAAGCAGGAGCTATTGGTGCTATGGGCATTGGTTCTTTGTTCGGTGGCGGTGAAGCTCAGGCTCAAGCTCCAACGACTAAGCAGATAAGTCCTTTGTCTGGTGGTTACACGCCCGGACTTGGCTTTGACAAAACTGATTTAGGTAAGTTTAAAGGTCCAAATGAAAATATAAAATATGCTAAAACCGCAGAAAATATATTGTACGCTTTAGACCCAAGCGAAGAACATGTTTCAAAGGTAATAGTAAAAAATTTAGCAAATAAATTAAATGAAATAAAGCCTACGAATGAAGATACATTAAAAATATTAAAAATATTAGGCGAAAAACACAAAGTTATGACACAAGATGATATTGCAGCTATAGTCGCTGTTGTTCCTGAAGAAATTAAAGGAAAAGCTCATGGTATTTTAGAAAAAGCAAGACAAAGACATCAAAATCAAAGAGACGATTTTTTTAAAAGAAATGATCCCGAAAGAATAAAAGGTTTAGATGGGGACAAAGGTTATTTTGACTCAAGCGGCAAAGGCATTGGCTTTAATCCGTATTTAGAACAATTAGATCCAGAGCTTTACGAACAAATTTACGACACAAGACAAGTGTCTGTCGGAGGAAGAATTGCTAATATGGGATTCCAAATAAGACTTGTATCTTCTGGTACTATAGAAGAAAAAATAAAAGTAAGAAATAATTACATTCAATTAAGAAATGAATTAATTGAATTAAAAGAAAAATCAGGAGAAGAAGAAAAGGACAAATATATTAAATACTTTAAAGATCTATCTTCCTATGAAAAAGCTATTAATGCGATGTTAGATGCCAAAAGTCAAATCGCTTATGATCCAAGAATAGACAATGAAACCATACAAAATAGCAGATTAAAGCCCGTGAATTTTGTAGCTCCTCCGAAAACAAATACTACAAACAGATTGCCTATTGGAAAACTTCAACGTACTGTATAAATAACTTCATGAACTTTAAACAATGGTTAATATCTGAAGAACTAGAAAATATAGACACTCACATGTCAGTTCCAGAGGAAATAGAAGAAATAGCACACATCATGAAGGCACATGGCAAAACCTGTTATGTAGTCGGTGGTGCGGTAAGGGATCATCTCTTTAATCTCTTCCATGATATGAAAAAAGACATAAACGACTACGACCTAGCCACAGACGCACTTCCAGAAGAAACAAGAAAAATAATCCACAATAGAACTATAGCTAATGGAAGATTAAAATTAGAAATATTTGAAAAAGGTATAGACCAAGGAGTTCTTTCCATCATTGTTAAAGACATGGATGGAAAGAAGAAAGATGAATTTGAAATAGCCACCTTTAGAAAGGAAGTCTATTCTGGCAATTCAAGAATACCAGAAAAAACAGAATTCGGAGCGACACCAGAAGAAGATACTAAAAGAAGAGACTTGAACTATAACGCTTTGTTCTATGATACAATAAACAAAAAAGTAAAAGATTATAATGACGGAAAAGGCATTAAAGACATAAAGAACAAACACACAAGTGTAGTCGGAGATCCATTCCAAAGATTCTATGAAGACAAACTTAGAGTTCTGCGTGTGGTTAGATTCTTCAACAGATACAATGATGACAATATAATGAGTCATCTTGACGACAATACCAAAATGGCAATAGCTGAATTCAAAAACTTAGAAAATGTCAGCAAGGAAAGAATCAACAAGGAATTCCTTTCTGGTTTAAAGCAAAGTCAATCTCCAGCTAATTTCATCAAGTCTTTAAAAGATTTGGATCTAATTCACAACATCATGCCAGAAAGAATAAAAATTCCAAAATTGGAACCTCTGGATCAAATGAAAAACAATCTTTCTGCTATGATTGCTTACATCCTCAGTGAAGAAGTTCCTAACAGGAAGCTGTCCGATATGCTGATACAGTACAAATTCGAACACGATGTTCTTACTCCTGCGATCATAATTTTAAAAGCATATAACATGTTCAAGAATCCAATGAACCACGAATATAGAATTCATGACATATCCAGAGAAATGAAGAGAGTTCCTTATAAGTCCATAGAACCATTCATGGTTTATTTCGGATTCGAGGATGAATCTAAGAGATTGTTCGAACACAAGCCTAAATACACTGGCGCAGATGTCGCACACCTTGGATTAAAGGGAAAAGATATAAGCGATAAACTTGATCAAATGGAAAAGGATAACTTCTTCAATGTACAATAAAAATAACCCGAATTATATGCTTTACTTGTCGGGTCTCATTACAGAGAATCAATATTACGACATATTGGAAAAAAACCAAGAATCTAAAAAAATCCCATTGAGAGAAAACGAATCAATCGAACTTGTTCCAAGAAACGAGTTGGAGAAATATTACTTGGATGTACTAAAAAAAAGATCGTGGGGGCATTTCGGTACGATTGCCATGTATGGCTTTAATCCAAGTCAAATGTGGAGTATATTTTATAAAGATTTTTATGACCAACTTCGTAAAGCAGATGATGATTACTACAAAGCTGTTCCTCATGACAATGATATAATCGATTATACTTCAAAAGGAAACAATCTAGTCGAAGTTAGAAATGAAAATGGATGGCACTTCAGGAAGGCACTCAGTATGAGCAAACATCCTAGAATAGCATATAAGATTCCAAAAGAAGAACAAGAAAGAGTTAGCTTTGCTGCAATAGCCAATAAAAAACTGATTGATATTCTTGACGACTATGTTGCCAATAAAAGATTGGCGATTTACAAAACTCCTGCTGATGGGTTGATATGGCTAGAAAGACACGACCCTATGACCATGTATTTCCTAGAAGAGATTACACCAGAAGTTAAGAAAGAATTAAAGGATATATTCAATAACAAAGATTTCAATCGGTCTTTTCACGCAAAAAACCCATTGGAAGGAGATGAGTTTTTCAGCGGTGTGGCGAGAGAAAAAACCCCCACACAAAAAGAAATTGAAAAATTACTTGGAGATGTAAAATCTATCGACATGGATGCCTACAAAATATTATATGAGAATTATCTTGAAAAAGGAGCTAATCCTCCACGATTTAAAGTGTCATCAGGAATGTTTCAGTCTGGAAAGAAAGTCAAAGAACTTTGCGAAAAACATTTAGACAAAATTCCAGCCAAAGATTTATCCAAATCAATAAAATTTCATCTATCGGATATCGCAAAAAAAATAACCGACGAAAAATGGCAGGAAATATACGGTTATTGGGAGAAGTCTAGTGATCCCAAATTGCGAAAAGAATTTGGAACAGCTTTGATTAATTCTGCGATGGATAAAAATCAACTTAATAGAATTTGGAACGCTAAGGATGTTCATTTAGAAAAATACATTACGCTTTTCGATCTTGGTAAAAATGTTAAAGATCCAAAATGGCACAAACTTTACGATTCGTTTTTGAAATCAAAAGACACTACGCTTCAGAAAGCGTTGAAACAAGCGGCACAAACAGGTGACATGAAATACATACAAGGATATTAATGTATAATAAAAACAATCCAAATTACAAACTATACCTAGCTGGAATTATTACTGAAAATCAATATTACGACATATTGGAAAAAAATAAAACTTCCAAAAAAATTCCATTAAGAGAGAGTGAAGCAATCGCACTTGTTCCAAGAAACGAGTTGGAGAAATATTATTTGGATATGATGGATAAAAAATTTAATTTAGGTGCCACATATTCTTTTATGGCAAAAGGATTTGAACCTGAAAAAATGTGGACTCAAATATATGAATATTTTTACCACAAAATTCGCAAAGCAGATACGGGTCATTATGACTCTGTTCCTCATGACTATGATATAGATGATTATACCTCAAAAGGAAACAATCTAATTCAAGTAAAAGATCAAAATAACTGGAACTATAGGATGCCATTAAGTATGAGCCAACATCCTAGAGCGGCATACAAAGTTCCAAAAGAAGAAGAAGAAAGAATTAGCTTTGCTGCGATAGCCGACAAAAGACTCATTGATGTTCTTGATGACTATGTTGCAAACAAACGATTGGCGTACTACAAGACTCCTAATGATGGACAAAGATGGCTAGACAGACATGACCCTGTCACCATGTATTTCAAAGAAAAAGTCACACCAGAAATCAAGGAAGAATTAAAAGTTATATTCAACAACAAAGACTTTAATCGATCTTTTCATGTGGAAAACCCATTGGAGGGAGATGAGTTTTCTAAGGGTTTGGCTAGAGAAGAAAGCCCATCAGGTAATAAAATTGAAAAGTTACTTGGAGATATAAAGGCTCTCAACATGGATGCTTATAAATTTTTATACAAAGAGTGGGGCGGTCCAGTTTTCAAAGTGTCATCTGGAATGTTTCTTTCTGGAGAAAAAATAAAGGAGATTTGCGAAAAACATTTGGACAAAATTCCAATCACAGACCCATCGAAATCAAAAAAAATTCATCTTTCAGATATGGCAAAATCAATTAATGTTGGGCAAAAGTGGCATGAGCTATATGGTTACTGGGAGAAATCAATTGACCAAAATTTTAAAAAACAACTCGGAATAGATTTGATTAATTCTGCGATGCATCACACTAACCCTAATAAAATTTGGAACGCTAAGGATGTTTATTTAGAAAAATACATTACGCTTTTCGATCTTGGTAAAAATGTTAAAGATCAAAAATGGCACAAACTTTACGATTCGTTTTTGAAATCAAAAGACACTACGCTTCAGAAAGCGTTGAAACAAGCGGCGCAAACAGGCGACATGAAATACATACAAGGATATTAATGTACAATAAAAACAATCCGAACTACAAACTATACCTAGCTGGAATCATTACAGAAAACCAGTATTACGAGATGTTGGAAAATAAGAAGAAAATATTCGTTCTCGTTGGTCCACCAGCAGTAGGTAAATCAACTTGGATCAAAAACACATTTCAAAAAGATGATCCATACATTATCAATCGTGATTCTATAGTTGAAGAAGTGGCATCTCAAATGGAAATGACATATGATGATATGTTCTCTGCTCCTCCTAAAGATTCTATAATCGGAACAGAAGATGAAAAATACGGAACAGTTGTCAGTTCTCCTTCCTTCATGACTTGGCAACCTTTGTCTTACTCGAATATTCTTGATGCTAATAAATTAATCAATGAAAAATTAAACGACAAAATAAAAAACGCAGCAACTTCTGAAAAAGATATAGTTGTTGATATGACTAACATGACAGCAAATGCAAGAAAACAAGCACTTAAATCAATTAGCGGAAAAGAAGACATGTTCCATAAAGTTGCTGTTGTCTTTCCATTTCATGGTGCTGAACATATTATTAAAAAAATGGCATTTAAAAGATCACAAGAAATAAAAAAAGAAAAAATAACTGTTAAAGTTTTTAAAGACGGAATATTTCAGGATGTCGAAACGCCATCGTTTAAATCAAAAACTATCCCTCCAGAAGTTATAGACAGAATGATGAGTTCATTTCAAGAAATCGCACCAGAAGAAGGCTTTGATGAAGTTGTCGAAATGGATAATAGACAAAAATTAAAAGAATTATTGGGCGAAAATTAAACCAAACAATAATATGATTTGTGCATATATAATTTATGCAAAATCATATGATTAAATTTTCAGAATGGATTGAAAACAAAGAAGAAGAACCAATCATATTCTTAGATTTAGATGAAACTTTAGTAAGTACTCAACAAATACCATTTGATGAAAATTACGAAGAAGAAATGATAAAATTTGGCGGTGTACTAATCGAAGAATCTTACATTAGCTTTTTAAGACCACATGCAATTGATTTTGTAAACAATTTAAAAGCAGTTGCCAAAGTTTGCATTATGACTGCCGGTGGAAGTGTATTTCAAAAAAAAGTAATAAAAGCTCTTAATATTCCTGTAGATGAAAATGATGTTTTCGGCAGAAGAGATTATCAATTCTTAGCACCAGAAATGAACAAATTACCTAAAAGTAAAAAATCAATTCTTGTAGACGATCTAGATCCTACTGCTGGCAATACAATGGAAAAGTTATACGCATTAGGAATAAATGAAGATAAACATGTTAAAGTAAAACCATTTAACTTTGATATTTTTTCAGCAAAAAGTTTACCAAGAATTTTTAAAAACGATACTGAACTTTTAGACATACAACCTATCGTAATAAGTACTTTAAACAAGGATTGATTATGATAGAAAAAATATTAAGCGAAAGCCTTTCTTTTAAAAATTGGTTTGTAGAATCAAGTGTTCTAAATCCTTTTCAAGCATTCCGACCTAAATGGGTTAAACCTGATTTATACGAAGAAAAAGAAGAGATGGTAAGACAAGCTAAAGATTTAAACATTGATGAAAAAACTGTCAAAATAGCTTTCGTAAGAGCAAAAATAACTACCCTTGACGATACTACTTGGTTTAACATGCAGAACACTGATTCAAACGATCCAAATATCAGCATGGAAAAAATAGAAACATGGAAGAAAAAGGGTAAAGCTGTAGATCGTATTATAACAGGAATAAAAAAAGGCGAAGATCTTCCAGCACCAATGGTCTTGATTCACGATGGGGTTCCTTATTGCGTAGCAGGAAATACCCGCTTATCAATATCTAAGGTACTAGGTGTTCGCCCTAAAGTACTATTGGCAACTACATTTTAATGTCGAATATATCAATAAACAATAAACGACCAATATTAGTTCACTCTCCCGGACAAGATCATCTTAATCCATGCTGGAAAGAAATAAAACAATTGTGTTTGAACATGCCACCAAATAATAAAAATAATAATAACATAGAAATAATTACATTTAACAATTCTTTAAAAAACGAAAGAAGCATCTATGGAAAAGAACTTGGACTATTCGAAGAATCGGCCAAAAGATGCAATCTTAAAGTAAAGGTTACTGGAAAAGGATTGAATCCTTGGATTGGATTGCACAAAGTAACTTTGGCCTATGAAATAGCAAGAAATACAAATGAAAAATACATATTAGCGTGTGACTCCAGTGATGTAGTGTTTTGTAGTAAGATAGACCTAATGATAGATAAGTTTAAAGAAAAACAATGCAAGCTATTTTTTAATGCAGAAAAGTATTTTTTCCCAAATACATTCCCTATGTTACAAGAATCATTTAAATTTCAAAATCAAATGCACAATGGATCTTATCTAAACTCAGGCATGTGGATCGGAGAAACCGAATTTGTGATAGAATTCCTTAAAGCATGTCTAGGCACTAAAGATATAGATAACGACCAACCAATGTATCACTATTGGTATCCTAAATTTTACCCAAATGTAAAAATAGACCTATCTTCTGATATCTTCTTGGTACTAAATAGATTTAAAAAACAAGATTTAAAATTGAAAAAATTTATCTAAATAAAACATGGAATTTAAACATTGGTTATTATCTGAAGAATTTATGACAAAATCCTTAGTTTTAACACAACTTAAAACAGGCATTCAAAACATTGAAAAAGCAAAAGATTTTCTGTTAAACATGCTCGATTTGGGTCAAACAAATGAACATTATTCGACAACCAGCTTGGCACAAGAAGTAGAAGATGATGTTTTGAATCACGAACTATTTTTAAATCGCATATCAAAATATGGAATAAAACCACTTGGAGACCCGCCACCATATTCTAAAAGTTGTGGCAAGGATAGTTGTGCTTATTTCTTTACTAAAAATTATGTAATTAAATTTTTAGGAGGATCTAAACCATATAAGGAATTCAAAATAGCTGAATCGGTTCAAGGAAGATTAGGTGTGGTTCCTATAGTAGAAGCGTTTTCTTTAGAACTACCAGAAAAAGATTCAATCGAATATGTGGTAGTCATGAAAAAATTAAATGATGATTTTTTCGCCATTAGTAAATCTGTAAAATACGCTGCTAGTTTGGTTGGCAGCATAATGTACAACTTACAAGTTCTTGTAGAAAAAAAACCAGACATACCAATCGATTACATAAGACGCAGACTTTCACTTGCGTACATGATTCGTAATGAAAATGTATCTGAAGAAGTTAAAATGGCGATAAAAGATTTAGTTAGAGTGATCAGGTTGGTTTACGATAAATCTGGATACTTATTTGGAGCAGATTTTGAACACGGAAGAAATGTCGGAATATCTCCAAAAGGCAAAGTAATGACATTTGATTATGGACGTCCAGATTTACATAAGAAAAAAGCAGAAGATCTAGAAGGATGATTGTATATACTTAAAAGGTGATTTTATGAACAAAATGAATTTTTCAAAATATTTAGAACAACGAGATCCAGAACTTTATGAGCAAATGTTAAATGAATTTGATTTTAAAAAATTTGCTGGAAATGTTGTTGGTGGAGCAAAAGCTGGCGCACAAGGATTATTATCTGCTGGTTGGAAGGCCACTAAAGGTCTTGCTAACACAGCATTAAGTTCAATGGATGCTGCTGCTGATACACTAGATAGTGATTATTTTGATAAAACCAATAAAGATGATAGGACTACTGGTAAATTCTTAAAAGCAGGGGCTAAAAGTTTTGGTTCATCTGTTAAAACTGGAATTAAAGGTATTGGAAACACAATAAAAGATACGTTTAAAACTGGTGTTGCATCAGCAAAAAGTTCTTATGCTAATCGTGACATAGATAGAGCAAAAGAATTAATGAACCATGCTAGTGACGACAGACTTAAAGAAATTATACGTAAATATTTGGATCTAAAATCAGCACAAGCAGCAAAGGCATAAACATGAACGAAACTAATTTTTCAAAATATTTAGAGCAAAGAAACTCAGAACTTTACGAACAAATGTTGGATGAAGGGTTGTTCGGAGATATAGTTGGTGGAGCTACGGCTGGCGTAAAAGGACTGGCATCCGCTGGTTTGGCAGGACTTAGAAATTTTGGCAAGGCAGCATATGATACAGTAGCAACTGGAGTTAAATCAGGCGTTAAGGCTGGTGCAATGAAAGGAGTTAAAGGTATTGGAGATGCTGCTTACAATACAGTAAAAACTGGTATCGACTCAGCATCGAAATCTTATGCTAATCGTGATGTAGATAGAGCAAAAGAATTAATGGACTATGCTAGTGATCCTGATCTTATAAATGCCTTGAAAAGCTATGTAAGCATGACCACTAACCAACAAGCTCCTGCCCAACAAGGTCGACAAGCTCCTGCCCAACAAGGTCGACAAGCTCCTGCCCAACAAGGTCGACAAGCTCCTGCTCAACAAGGTCAACAAGCTCCTGCTGTAGATAATAATTTTTTAAAATCGTTTAAAATTCTATTCAAAGCAGTTAAAGGTACAGAATTTACAGACGAGATGCTTGCTATAGTAAATAAAAAAAATCACAGTTTGACTAAAGGGTGGGCAAATTTAGAAAAAAAGTTATTTGAAGATTTTAAAGATTTATGGGTAAAATATCATGGTAGAGAATTTTCTGCCAATAATTACTGGAAGAAAGCAAAACTTTTTGGGGAAAACGGCAAGATACAAGAATATCTTAAACTAAAAAATCTTGTTAATAAAGGAAGTAAACATCGTTCACATCCGAATTATAAACCAAAAGCAATTCCTGTAGCCGTTGGCGAACCCGATGATAGTCTATATCAGAAAAATCTTAGAAAAGGAATTATACAACACGGAGAATTCGATCTTCCTGCTGTCGAACACCACAATTTAACATTTAAAAACTGGTTCGACCAAAGACTTACTGTTGAAGGCGAAATAGAAGACACACGTGCAATTAACAAGGATAGGCTATGTAAATCAGTTCAAAGAATAAAATCTCAAATAGAAGATATGAAAAAACAAGGTGCAGATCCCAAAGAAATAAGTGCGATGATTATAAGACATGATGATATTGCTACTAGATGTAAAAAAGAGTTTATTTAAGAGTAAAGGTCAATTATGAAAAGAGACATGAGTAGAGCTAATTTATGTGGTGTGTGTGCAGGATTGGGCAAACACTTTAACATTGAGCCATTTTGGATTCGTGCTGTATTTGTAATTGCATTCTTGCATTTTGGAATAGGTCTATTGCTCTATATCATACTCGCTTTGATGATAGAAAAAGAATAATGTTATAATAATTTTATTTTTTCAATAATATGAAAACTATTTGTTTTTTTTAAAAAATTAAAAATTATATTTTTAAAATAATTAATATTCATAACGACTTTTGCTATTTTATGTGGCGGAGTACGAACTAAGTGAATGTTGTTTGGATCGACAATACTTTTTTCTTCTTTTATTATTCCGTTGTTTTCACTGCCTATATTGTAAAAAAATTTGTCTGTAAAATTTTTGTCTTTGAATATGTGTCTTGTCACTACTTCTTCGTTGATTTTCATGTTTTTGTGAAGAGGATGAACTTGTAGTACATATTCAGATAAATTTTTTGTTTGATCGAGCATTTCATCTGTTTTTTTTATAAACATTTTTTCGTATTCTCTAGATGCTTTTTTTGTTGTATCGAAAATTAAAACACCTGTGTTTACATTGAGATGATTGTTTCCGCAAACTCCTACTTTTTCCCAATTTATATTAGTGAATTTTTTAATTGTAAAAACATCAGAATCTAGGAGAATAACTTTTTCTTTAAAAGCAATTTCAAAACAATCTCTTAATTTTGATAAATAATTTGTGCCAAATCTTATTTTGTTGTAATTTTCATACCATGGTTTGATGCTAATTATTTCAAAACAAAGCAAAGAAGAATAATCAAAAAATTCTTTTGGAACTTTTGTATAACAAATAACTTTTATTTTATTTTTTTTATAAACACTTCTTAATGTTGTTATGGAAAACAACAAATTAATCCACCATGTGTGTTTCACATCAGATACATTACTCCACACAGCGTAATAAAAAACAATATCTTCATCCATTGCTTTCTCGCTTTGATGATAGAAAAAGAATAATCATTTAAACATGTTTGACTTTATTATAGCCAAACTTATAAACATCAAAACAAATCCAAATATAGTCATTTTATTTAAGTTTAAATCGAAAAAAATAATAGGCACAAAATAAGAAATCATCATCATCATACAATCCCAACATATACAATAAAATAATATTCTGTTTTTGTCATCTATGTACTTCATAGAAGAAAACCACATACAAGAAAGAAACAAACCAATCGACACCATAACGGGCAAAAACCAATTACTTCTCCTGTATACATCGGTGTAGCCAACATAAGTCTGAAAAAAATAAATAGGCATCGTAATAATAAGTATTATCCATTCCATGTGACTCCTTTTACTTATATGTAATAAATTTTTAAAATTATTTCATAAATAAAATATGATTTGTTTTTACCGTCAAATATGACGCACAGATATTATTGCTGAAACTACCATGTAAATTTTGAAATTTAACAATTTATGAGTGTATATGATAACAATAAAAATTAGTATTGGAGAAGCGATTGATAGATTGTCAATATTAATCATAAAACAAAAGTACATTAAAGATAAAAATAAATTACAATTTATCAACAAAGAAATTAAATCACTTAAAGATTCTATGGATCACATTCAAGATTATTCAATATTTTTACAAGAACTAATTGAAACAAATGAAGACATGTGGCATTGTAATGAAATTCGAAAACAAAAAATTATAGATAAAAATTTCGAAGAAGATTACATCGTGTTGACTATAAAAGAATCTACAGTAAACGACAAAAGATTTGTAATTAAAAATAAAATAAATGAATTATTTAACTCTGAACTAAGAGAGCAAAAAAGTTACAATTGTGTCATTTAATTTTAAGTGTTTCATATAGATCCATCATCATATCGATGTATTTTTCAAAATATATAGGAATTTTAGTGTTGCTTACTGGATATTCTTTAAATCTACGAAGCATATCGATCAATCCTTCTCGTAAGTCTCCATTATACCATTCTTTAGTTCTTTTCATGAAAGTTAATGATGCAAGGTTACCATTGTGAATTGATAAGTTTTCTGGTATGAATTTTTCAGTTCGTATGTCCAGTATATTATTTGCGCATCCATGCGAGTCAACAATTTTAAATTCTTTTGGAGAATAAACTGCGTAATTGTTACTTTGATAATTAAAAGTCAATCTCCAATTTGGGTAAGGAATGTTAGTCGGATAGCTAAAAGATCTTAATTCGTGAATTCCATTTTCTATTATGCTAAACTCTGTAAAGTTCCAACGATAATTATAATTACTTGGCAAGTAAGAATCCCTTAGAACATCAAAAACATCTCCTCTAAGCCAGTCGTCATCGTCACAAGGAACGACCATGTATCCTTTTAATTGATCGGGATGGTTAATTTCATATGTACTCATTATTTTATCGTATTTTAAATCACTCTGATTTATTTCTCTTATTTTATCTAATTTAATTCTAAAATCGACCCAAGTTGTTGTGAAAACAGAATTCCAAAATTCACCCATTGTTTTTGATCGCAAAAAAGTTCCCAAAATTTTAGAGTAATTATACCCATTGTGCCATTCCTTGTCTCTCCTGACTAAATACATCGATTTCATTGTTGACTCTTTTCATTGTATTTTTTAAAAAAATTTTCAGCTAAATTATAGTTGCTTATTTCTCCTGCGTGGATATTGTCTGTTGTTCTATCAACAAATTCAAAATATCCAGCATATTTATTTTTATCTACAATGTTTAAAACATCGTAAAGACCTACTTTAACGCCAAGAGAATTAAGCGACAAAGTAAACATGAAATTTACATCTTTTAAATTCGCTTCGATAGATTTGTAATTTAAATAAAAATTTAAAATATCTTGATTGTAATTTGATAAAAATTTAAAATGTGGCGATGTCACATTTTCGTGATACATAAGATAATCAAAAAACACACCGTTTTTATCGACCCATTCTCTTCTTAAAATTCTAGTAAAACAAATAATAACAATATTAGGATTCAATTTTTCTTTGGTACATGTAATCATTCTATTTATATAATCATTGCTTTTGCCGGGTAATCCCAAATTCCAATTTATAACTTTTTTTTTAGTTTGAATTGAAAGTTTTTTACAAAATACATCTGAGAATCTTTTTGATTTGTCTAATTGGAAGCCAAACACGTCACTGCATCCTATGGATAGAACCTTAATGTCGCCATCGACTAGAAACGAATCAGAACGAAATCCTTTTTCGTTAAACTCAAGAGGATCGTGTGATGGAATATTATTTATTAATACTTTCTTATGTTTATAATTAGTTATCTCATTTACATGTGGAATTTCCGAAGTTAACAACTTTGTGATCATAGTATTTTCTCAATAACTTTTAAATATATATATACATATTGATTTCGAGTAATATTTTTATTTGAAGATTAGTATTAGATATCGTCGAATAATTGGAGGTTATATGTTGATTTGGGGAGTCACAGCACAATCACATGACGCAGCGATTTCTGTAATCAAAGATAAAGAAATACTTTTTGCATCTAGCTCAGAAAGATATTCTAAAATAAAACAAGATCCAGATTTACATCCAGATCTTATAAATTCAGCATTAAAGTATGGAGAACCTGAATTCATCGCATATTACGAAAATGTGTGGCTTAAAAAATCAAGACAATTTATGACTGGATATTTTTCATACGCACTTGATGTTTCAAAGCTACCTTCTAAATATTTGAAAAAATTTAAATTGAATTATCCAATAAAATGCGTGAAACATCATTTGTCACATGCATCATCTGGATTTTATACATCAAAATTTGACGAAAGTGCTGTGGTTGTAATAGATGCTATAGGAGAGTGGCAAACAATAAGCATATGGAAAGCCAATAATTTTGGTATCAATTTGATTTACGAAGTGAACTTTCCTTATTCTTTAGGCATGTTGTATTCGGCTTTTACAAAAAGGTGTGGATTAAAGCCAAATGAAGAAGAATATATTTTAATGGGAATGGCCAAGTATGGTTGTCCTATATATGCAAAAAAAATAACTGAAGATTTCATTGACGAAAAAAAAATATTTTCTTTGAAAAAACCATGTCACATGGGAATTAAAAACTACTTACAAAATGCAAAAAAAGAAGATGTAGCTGCAAGCATACAATTAGTTACTGAATTGGCGATTGTAAAAATAATGCAATTTGCAAAAAGAAAAACAAAATCTGAAAATTTGGTTTATATGGGCGGTGTGGCTCTTAATTGTGTTGCGAACAACAATTTATTCGATTATTTTAAAAATGTATGGATAATGCCATCACCGGGAGATTCTGGGTCATCTATTGGTTGTGCTGCCTTTTATACTGGAAAACTAAACTGGCGTGGACCCTATTTGGGTCATGAAATTAAAGGAGAATACTCAATACCTCAAGCATGTGAATTGCTAGAAAAAGGAGAGGTAATAGGAGTCGCACGAGGCAAAGCTGAATTTGGACCTCGTGCATTAGGTAATAGGTCTTTATTGGCCGATCCTAGAGTTTTAGGAATAAAAGATAAACTTAACGAAACAAAACGAAGACAAAAATATCGTCCTTTTGCTCCTGCGATTCCGCTTGAATTAGCAGAAGAATTTTTTGATATGCCAACAAAAGAAACTCCGTATATGCAATTTATATGTAAGTGCAAATACCCAGAAAAATATCACGGTGCAGTTCATGTAGATGGTACATCTCGTTTACAAACTGTAAAAAAAGAAGACAATCCATTGTTTTACAATTTGTTAATGAACTATTATGCCAAAACAGGTTGTCCTATGTTGTTAAATACCAGCCTTAACATTCGTGGCAAACCAATTGTTAATGACGAAAAAGATGCTGCTGAATTTGAAAAATTATACAAAATTAAAGTTTTATAAAAAGGCAAAAATGAACGCAATAGTAACCACTACGATAAATCCACCTACAGAAGCTCTCGTAAAATTTTCTCAAAAAAATAAATGGAAACTTTATGTTGTTGGAGATTTAAAAACTCCACACAAAGAATACATGGGATTAAATGCTTTTTATTTAACCCCAGAATATCAAGAAAGTAAATACAAACAGTTAAGCGATATGATTGGGTGGAATTGCATTCAGAGAAGAAATATCGGGCTAATTGAGGCTTACAAAGATGGAGCGGAAATAATTGCAACAGTTGACGATGACAACATACCATACGATGAATGGGGTGAATATCTTTTAGTGAATAAAAAAATCGAAGTGGATTGTTATCAAAATGAAAATATTATATTTGACGCATTATCAGAAACTAATATTTCCCACATGTGGCACAGAGGATATCCTATTCAATTGTTGCCAACAAGATTAAATAACAAATTTATAGGTAAATTAAAAATAACACCATTAGTTCAAGTAGACTTGTGGGATGGCGAACCTGATGTAGACGCTATTTGTAGACTGACCAATAACCATCCATCAGTTAAAATTACTGGTAGCTTTCCCTTTACATGTAAAGGAATTACTATTTTTAATAGTCAAAACACATTTATTCACAGGTCGATTCTTCCATTTTACACAGTTGTTGCAAATGCTGATAGAATGGATGACATATGGGGAAGTATAATATTACAGCAAAAAATAAAAAAAGAAGATCCATTTATTGTTTTCAACAAACCATCGGTATATCAAAAAAGAAATTACCATAACATAGTAAATGATTTACAAAGAGAAATTATGGGGCATAATCATACTATTGAATTAATAAACAATAATTATAACGACAAAAAAATAGAAGAATTTTATAAATGTTACGAAGAAAATTGTTTTATGTAATTGATTGTTTTCGATAGTTCGTTTCGACCTAACTGTAGATTTGTTTTTTTAAATGGATTGTATGGAATCATTTGAAACTCAGGTCCAATCTGAAGTATAGAACACTCACAATTAGAAGCGAATTGTGCGTAACCAGACATACTAGAAACGAAAAAAATAGAATTGTTCAAATAGCTAATTGATTCGAGTATATCGGAACAAAAAATGCCTTCGATTTCCAAGGTTTCATCTTTAAGTCCGTGAAAAACCAATTCTATTTCTGGATAAGTTTTTTTGATATCTTTAATTATTTTTTCCCATGAATTAAAGCATAAATTTCTATCTAAATCTATGCTTCTTTTTCTACACAAAACGCTTATATACTTTTTTTCTTTTTTGCTAATAAATAAAGAATTTTTAATTGGTTTTATTTTGGTTCTACCATCCTTCCAATCTATTACATCGCATTTAAGTAATTTCTCTAATGGAATGTAACCGCATCGTACCATTTTTTCGTTAAATGAATTGTTTTGAATTTTGTGGTACATCCTAGTACCCCTATCAGAAACATCTAATGCGTCTGATTTTAAAAAACAATTTGGGAATTTATGGTTTAAAATCTTAAAATAATCTTCGTATGTTTTAATTTTTAGCATACAATTGTTTTTTAGTAAATACTCTTCGAGATTGCCCAAAATAATAAAATTAAAATATCCAAATTCTCCAAAATAATAAACAGTTTCGTGGATTTTTATCATTGGAATTTCACAAATTTGTTTTTTTCTTCATCTGAATTTGATTTAGTAGATAATTCTTTGTCTTTGATTTCTTTTAATTCTTTTAAAAATTCAAGAGTATCGTGAAAAAAATTGATAGCCATTTCTAAATTCAATGTATCTTTGTTGTTCATTTTGTCTGCCATTTATATCTCCCTTAAAGTTTAATTGTATTTATATAAACATTCCAATGTTTTAATTTTCCTTGATTTAATTGAACGAAGTGTTGTCCGTATTTGCCTACTTTGTAAGGAAACTCTATATGACAAACATAAATGTCTTCTAATGTAATTATCTCTAGTCTGTTTTTTAAAAAAATATAAGACAAAAGACCTTGTTCGTCTAAATGGTTTTTCCAATTTTCAATTGAATTGTTTTTTAAAGTTGTGTTTATTTCATTTTTCAAATCAAATCCGGGAAATAAACCAAAAAATCCAGTATTTAATTTTTCTTTAGACTGTATCAAATTATCGAAACAACCATAGCTTCTTTTCTGTCCTTCGGTGATAAAAATTGTATTTTTTGAATTTAAAAATTTATCTATTATTGGAATTTTTTTGTAAATAATTAAATCATTATCAATCCACATTTCGTGTCTATTCAAATCAATTCTTGGTGGATATAATTTCCAACAAGGATTGTTTTGAATAGGATTTATTTTTATATCAGAAACGAAATCATGTTGATTTAAAAGTCGAACTGAATAATTTTTTAGCCAAGATAGTCTTGACAAATCGATATTATTGTAACATACAAAATAATCAAAATCATATCCATATAAATTAAATATTTTTAAAAAAGACATTCTAAAACAAACATGCCCTTGATCCGAAACATCACCAATTGTCCATCTTAGAATTGCTTTTGACATTCTTCGTGTATCCAATTAAAAGTAGGCTTCAAACCATTACTTAAAGATGTACTTGGTTCCCATTTTAGATATTCTTTAATTTTTGTGTTGTCGCTATTCCTACCCATGACTCCTATTGGGGCAGATGAATTGTATTTTTTTTCTACCTTTACACCAGCGATATCTTCTATTGTTTTTACTAAATGATTTATAGATACTAATTCTGATGATCCTAAATTGATCGGCTCTTTTATTTGACTTTTCATTATTCTTTTTATGCCATCGATACAATCATCCACATACATGTAACTTCTCATTTGATTGCCATTCCCCCAAATCTCTATAAAATTAGATTTGTTCAGTTTAACTAAAGAAATTTTTCTACACAAGGCAGCTGGAGATTTCTCTCTACCACCAGTCCACGCACCGTATGGACCATACACATTGTGAAATCTTGCAATTCTAACTTGTATCAAATTTTCTTTAGCCACAGACAAGCAAAGTTGTTCTGAAAATAGCTTTTCCCATCCATATCCTTCTTCTGGAAGTGCGGGATAAGCATCTTCTTCTTTTAGGGCGATTACACTTGTTGTAGATTGTTTTAATGTATTGTAGACACATGCAGTAGATGAAAAAAAATATTTACTAACACCGCTTTGTATTGCCGAATACAATAAATTAGTATTTATCAAAACTGAAAACATACAAGCAGATTTGTGATTTTCAATAAATCCAATGCCACCCATGTTGCAAGCTAAATTATATATTTCATCAATTCCTTTGACTGCTTGATCGCAATTTTCTTTTACTGACAAATTTAACATTATATTTTCAGCTTCATCAAAATGTTGATACCACTCACAAATAGGTTTGATATCCACGACACGAACCGTATGTCCATCCGCTATAAGGCTCTTGGCTAGATGCCCTCCTATAAGACCACCGCCACCAGTAATTAAAATTTTCATTTTACCTCATAAGAAAAAACATCGCCATATTTAGATTTTAATTCATCGACAACACATTTGCTTTCTTTGATTGTAATCTTGTAACAATCAATCATTTTTAATGCTAATTTTAATTGTTGAGATTCATCTAAAATTTCTGAACCACCTTTGAAACAAACTCCTGTAATTATTGCTGAATCTCCATTGATTTCAACATTGTCTGGATATATTCCATTTGAAATTAATTCTAATTGAAGTAAAAGATGATTTTCATTTGTAGATTCTGTTGCTTTGCTGATAAATGGTTCTATTTTATGTGATTTAGTAAAGTTTATAAAAGCCTTATTGTCTCTAGGGAAACACGGACCACCATATCCGTATCCATAAGAAAAACATTTAGATCCAACTCTAGAATCGCTTCCTATGGCGGATAGAACTTCTTTGGAGTTCGCTCCTAATACATTGCAAATGTCACCTAACATGTTTGCAAAACTTATTTTCGTAGTGATATAGCAATTCAATGCTAGCTTGGTTATTTCTGCACTTAACCAATCCATGCTTTTGTATACTGGTGTGTTTGTATATAATTTTCGATAAATAGATTTTATTGTTTCGAGTCCTTCTTTGTTTTTGTGACCAATTAAAACTATATCGGGTGATTTTTGGTTTTCAATAATGCTACCTTGTGCCACAAATTGAGGGCTGTAAATAATCCTTGTGTCGTTTAGGGAATCACAATAACCCGGCATTACCGTGGAACAAATAACAATTAAATTAGAAAAATATTTTAAATCATCTAACACAGAATTTATTTGTTCATGATTGAATTCGCCAGTCGATTTAGATGGTGTGTTTGTCATTATAAAAACAATGTCGCAAGTTAAAATAATATTTATATTATTTGTAAATTTAATAGAACTACTTTGTAAAAAATCATTAACTAAAGGTTCTACGGAATTAAATTTTTTCTCAATCAAAGAATCCACATGATCTTGGCGTATATCGTATCCAACAACATCGAACCCACATCGTTCCAAGGTCAATGCTAAACAAAGACCTAATTTTCCAATACCAATTACGCCAATTCTCATTTTCCACCTCAATAAATTTCAGATAAATTAGGATGCAATTTACAATTTAAAACATTCAAATCATTGATGTGAATGTTGCCTATTCCCCATCCTTTTTTGTATTTTGTCCTACACCAATCACTTTTTAAAAAATTGTATTCCTTCACATTCTCTATTGTTTTTTTAAATTGAAAATAAGACGGACAACCAACATGAGATGGCAATCTTTTAGATATAAAATCTTCATATTTTATTACGGTGTCAAATTTTTTTTGAGAAAAATAAGTTTCTAATAAAGACAATTTATCTTCAATTGATCCTCCAGAATTAGAATAAGATTTTTCAGATAAACTTAAATGATTTGTAATTGGATTTCTTATAAATAAAATTATTTGGTCTGGCTTAAAGGATTCAACATGGAATTCTAATGGAATGTCTTTTGTAATGCAACATTTCAAAACAACATTGTCGTGATCTATAAAAGGCGACACTTGATTGAAATACAAATCTATTACTCCTATACAATTTTCTTGTTGAGAAAGCCAATAAGAAAAAAGAGAAGCACCACTACTTTGAAGCCCATAAATCAAGGTTTTCATTTATTTTGCTATCCATTTAGATGGTAAGTTAATTGTTTGTTCAAATGAAAAAAAATCTTTTGAAATTCTTTTTTTGTAATTTTCACTTGCCCATTTCGACATTTCCGTTAATCCTTCTTTCAAAGAAACATTAGGATAAATTCCTAATAATTTCTGTAATTTTTTATGTGTAGAAAAAGCGTTCTTGACTTCGTATCTCGTAGGTAAATGAACAAACTTTCTATCTTTTTTCATAATATTAGCTATTGATATTGATAGTTCGTTAATGGTGATGGGTTGCTCTCCACCTATGTTTATAATTTCGCCATTCAATGAAGATTCGATCCCTCGTGCCAATGCCGGTACAATATCATCAATGTGACTAAATGCTCTTATTTGTTGGCCATCACCAAAAATTGTCATTGGTTGATCGTTCAATAATTGATTCATAAATATGCCAACAACATTTCTGTATTTATCCCAAATGTTTTGACATGACCCGTAAACATTGTGAGGTCTAAATATTGTATAATTTAATCCAAACATTTTTTTTGCAGCCAATAAATCTTGTTCGATAGTGTATTTTGCTATACCATATGGATCTTCAGGAGATGGCTTCATGTCTTCATCAAAAGGAACTTGATTAGTTCCATAAACTCCCATGCTAGATGTAAATATAAATTTTTTAACTTGATGTTTAATAGCACAATTGATTAAGTTGATGCTCCCAATTACATTGTTTCTGTAATTAAAGTTTCTTATGAAATGACTCAATCCTTCAGCAGCGTAAGCGGCTAAATGATATACATAATCAAATTTATAATCGTTAAACAATTTGTTTATTGCATTTTCATCTATGATATCTCCCAAAACAAATTCGACATCAGGTGGTATATTTTCTAAATATCCACCTGATAAATTATCGAAAACAACAACTTGGTTTTGATGTTTTTGTAATGTTCTCACTAAATGAGAGCCGATAAATCCAGCCCCACCTGTAACTAAAATTTTGTTCATGTCACCATAAAGGATAAATAGGATCGTCTTCTATTTTATCCTTTTCCTTTCTAATGCCGAAAATTCTAAAAACCCAATTTTTAATATTTAAAAAAATATTTTTCATATAATCATTTTCTTTTTAAATTCTTTTTCGAACAAATCAAAATGTTTATGAGTATTTTTTTTGTTCGAACCAACAAAGTGATACGCATAAAAATTATCTGCAAAAAAATTAACTGAAGCATATTGATGATTGTTTTTATTTGTCAATTTATTGAAAACCGCACAATCGACTATGCCTTCATCTTTAACCAATGCAAATTTCTCTTTGGCTATTTTAATGAACTTGTTTTTTTTAATCGTTGCCGTAGCAAGTCCTTGCTCGTCTTGTTGATTTACAATTGGATTGGAACCATTTTCTAACCATGTTGAATACAAATCTTGTGCGAGATCGTATTTCGGTGGTAAACCAATAAATCCAGCATTGTATTTATCACTAATAAAAAAATATTTGTATTCACCTTGGTATTTTATGGGGTCTTCTACCAATAAAGCAACATCAGACTGACTCAGAAATTGATCAATTTCTTCGACTTTTTTAACTATAACAATGTCATTGTCCATGATTATTTCGTGTCTATTTATATCTAATCTAGAAGGACAAAACTTCCAAAGAGAAGTGCCTTTGTTTTTTAAAAAATCTATTGGCAAAGGACAATCATCCCATGTTTGTTTTATGATAGTTATAGGTTTATTAGAAATTATTTCTCTTAATTGTTGTACGTTTGAATTGTTGTAGCAAACATAATAATCAAATGTATCTTTGTACAATTTTAACATTGTGCGAATGGACAAAGAAAGGCACTTGTAGCCATTATTTGTTGTTCCACCTATTGTCCATCTTAAAATTGGTTTCATGTTTATGCCATATGTAGTAAACAATAATTAGAATTTAGACCAAGTAATTATTTAAAAAAATTGGTCTAAAAAAAACTAGCATTGGCGCTATAAAAACAATACATTAGTGTGTTTTATATTTTACTTATATGTAATAAATTTTCAAAATTATTTCATAAATAAAATATGAAGTTTAAACGATGGTTATTAAGTGAAGCAAAAAAAGACATAATCTTCTTGGGATTCCCCGAAGTCATAGCTTCTTTGTTGAAAGAAAAATTCAATCAAAATGCAGACCTTATAGCTAAATGGTTGAAAGAATACCAATCAATAGTAACAAGGACAATTACTGTTAATTTTGATTTTAATAGCGAAAACAAACGATTGAACGAATTTGTGCATCTTTACGAAAATTCAGATACACCAGAAAACTACATTAGAGCATGCCAAGAATTAGAACTTTCTTGTGATGACGAAATAATTGATGACTACTATCTTTTGGATCAAAAAAGAGAACTTAAAATAGAAATAAAAGAATACTTTTTCAAACTAATGTTTTTTGATTATGAAATAATTAAAGATATTATAAATAAAAAATTAACCGATTTTTCACCATATAAAAATCTTGGCTTTTTTGAAGCGGAAGATAAATATAGCGAAAGAAAAGTCTTCAACCAAAGAACAATAATTAAATCTTACGGAAATGGATACAAATGGATCGATGTAGGCAATAAATGTTCAATTGTTGGAAAATTGATGAAAAATTGTGGTCGTTCAAGCGATGGGAATATGATCGTTTTATTTGATGGCAACAATAAACCTCATGTGATCGTAACTTATTTATCACATCTGCATAAGATCAAAAACATAAAAGGACAAGCAGGATCTACTGTTAAAGAAGAATATCAAAAATATTTAATCGATTTGAAAGATACATTAAAGGCTAATTTAGAAGAAAAGTAATATATAGAACTAAAGGAAATACAATGACATCATTTAAAGAATTTTTAGAACAACGAGATCCAGAATTTCATGAGCAAATGTTGAATGAATTTAATTTGAGAAAAATTGCTACAAATGCCGTGTTAGGCGCAGGACTTCTAAGTGGATTGGGTGGATTAGGAGATGCGAATGTCGCTCATGCTAAAGAACCTAATAGTTACATACAAAATGTAAATAAGTTAAATTCATTAGAGAACATAAAGGCAAAAGCAGCAACCAAAGGTAAGGGTTTTGTGGTTTTCACAAAAGTTGGTGAAGGTGATGCCGAAGGTGCCGTTATTGTTTTCACAAAAAACTCAAAAACAGAAGAGTTAAAAGACGGATTCACTAAAATACATCCATTGGGAGAAGAAGGTTGGACTGAAGCTCAAAACCTTAGAAAAGATTTCGAAAAGTTTTCTACAGAACAATTAAGCAACAAAACAATTTTAGAAAAAATGAAAGATCCATCTTTTAAAGGTTTTTCTGGTGACGCAGGAAAAATTCATAAAATTTTCACTGGCTATACAGTTCATTATTTCAAGCTGTAAAATTTTTACTTTTTATAATAAACCCAACTAGAATCTGAATAAGATTGTGCTATCACTCCTATTTCTTTCAACACTATATTTACCAAGTGAAAGTCGTGACCACTTATTATTCCGCCATCTTTGACCTTCTTAGACCAACTGACTATGTCCTTCATCACGCTATCGTAATCATGACGACCATCAATGTACACAAAATCTAATGTAGAATCTTCGAAATCTTTAACACAATTTAGACTGAATCCCTTTCGCTTTTTTATATTGTTTGTTCTAGAATTCATTTCATCAAACACACCCTCTGCCATTATCAATCTTTCTTTTGAAATCTCTCCGTAATTTTCAATTTCACATGCGGTTTCCCATGGATCTACACATGTAAGCTCTTTGCAGAAAAAAGCTATTACTTCACTACTTCTTCCCATGAAACTTCCTACTTCTACACCAATCATAGAATTTTTAATGTGTTCCGTACACATCTTTATTAGTCCCTCCGTAGAATCGATTTCTCCTCCATTGCCATCCCAGCATCTATTTTTCGGACTTGGTAAATTTTTCATTATGAGTTATATATAAACTATGAACTTTAAAAATTGGCTAATATCCGAAGAACAGTGGCGAAATGTAGTTGATTCAGACAAACACGGCAAAGACAGCCAAGACTATTTATATCAACAAATAGAAAAGGCAGTTTCTGATTATGCATCACCAGAAAAACTCAAAGAAATACTCAACGCAGAACTAAAAGAAATACCAATCAGCACCACTATAAATGTTTGCATGAAAACTCCAAATAATAGCACAGTAGGAGATGAAATTATAAAATCAGGATTTTATAAAAATTTATACGAAACTGGAGTCACTGTTGGCGTAGATATGAATCAATATGGAAGAGAATATCAAATAACACAACATCTAGGCGACACTCCCAAAGTAAGCAAAAAATTATATGAAAATATTTCAGATAAAGTTCCAGATGAACACAAACCAAAATACGCTGGTTTCATGTGGCATGGCGATCATCTAGGAAATGCAGCAGGAACTTTTGATTCAACTCAAACAACTATCGTTTGGAAATTCGAAGCAATTAAAAACAACATCACCATAGCTGCTCACGATACTCTTGAAGTAAGACCATCAGGAGGAACCGGAACAAAAACAGATGCCAATTTAGTAGGTAATATTAAAAATCCATTTCATGTGTTGATGCGAAACTCAATGGCAATGAGAAAGGTTTTATTCCCAGCTTTGATGAAACTCGGTATCCCAAACATAACACCAGAATTGAAAAACATATACATGAAAGTTGCTAATGGCATAGGCATAGGCGACTACTCTGAAGTTCATATATGGGGCAAGTTACCAATCAACAGTAATACCGTGGAAAAAGTCATAATCGGAACTTTCCTCGAAGGGGAATCAGATGATAATGATCCTTGCCAACAAACTAGAAATAGATTTTCGGATTGGCTAAAATCATTAAACATACCCGTGCTAGAAAAAGAAAATCTTAAAGCCGAATATGAAAAGAAAAATCCATATAACCACAATCCAAAATATGGGAAAAATTCAGCATCAGTAGATGATTGGAGTACAATCAATCCCAAAGTAGGAGATATATTCTTTGCAAATTATGGAAATTATGAATTCAAAGCAAAAATAAATAATGTTCAAGGAGTTAAAAATAGATGGAACGCTACCGTGGAAGTAATCGATTGTGAATATAATAAAAGTATTATAGGAACAACATTTGATTTCACAAATGTTCATTACGACCATAAATTAAAAGGATTCACTGGGGATTGGGATACAAGCAACATGTAAGGAATGATATGAAAACATTTAATCAATACATAAAAGAAGCATCTTTAAGACAGATTTTAAAGCCTATACCGCAAAGTCCAAAACACCATGCCGAAGGTGATGTCTTCGTTCATACACGCATGGTAAGAAGTAGATTGCCACTAGCTATTGATTTTGTTCAAAAAGAAAAATTAAAACCAGATTCTATATTTTTAAATCTAGATGTGAATCTAAATCCCAGCCAAATAAGAATTTTAAAATTGGCAGCATGGTTTCATGATATCGGCAAAGCCTCTGCAAATAAAATCGATAAAGATACAGGCAAGATAACCTCTCATGGACATGAAACTCCTAAACATTATTTGCCAATGATGGACCAACTTAGTGGCAGTCTAAAGGAATTCTTTAACGCTTTGACACCAGATGAAAAAGATATACTCTTCTTCGTTATAGACAACCACATGTCTTTGCAAAAAGGAAGCGGATTCCCAAGAAAACTTTATGAGATAATCTTTGACCAAGATGGTAAAATAAAAAATGATAACAAAGCGAAACTACTTGTTGTATTTATTATCATGGACAGAACAGGAAGAATAAAAGAATCTGATTTCCATCCAGAAATACAAACCTTTAAACAAAAACAATTAGTAAGCAAACAAAATGCACATAAAGAACTTGATGATACACTAAGTCATATTCATATGTCTAAAGATAAACATCTTCAAAGACTTGATAATATTAGAAAAAATAGCTAATTAGGAAAAACATGGATAATTTAATACATATTATATTAAGGGGAATAACATGAAAACTTTTAACGAATGGCAAAATGAAAATATTAACCCAATTCCAAAAAGCAATACAATTGATGATCTAATTCAAAAATTGAAATTCGCAGGTGTTGATATTGTTGATCTGATTAGATATGACATTGTACCTGAAAATCTTCATAAAGATGTAATGGATGCAAGAAATCATTACGATGAAGCAATTGAAATATTAAAAATAATATCTTTAAAAAAAGACGATCAAGGTGTTTATTTGGGAAGCAAGGAATATAATATAGATCAATAAATATGGATACTTTTGAAAACGCATCGCCACCACAAGAACAATCTGAAAAAGTTTTAGCTAAATGCTGGAACTGTCAACTACCCCGCCCCTAAAGAGGGCGGGGCTTGTCATTCCAAATTAAGCAATCTTTAAACAGTCGCTTAACGGACGACAATAGGCTGATTGATGCAGCCCTTTAATTCTTATATTCTTTGCAGCATTAAGGTCGGCATTATCCTCGTGTCCACACTTACGACAAACGAACTCATTTTGGTTCTTCCTGTTTTTCTTGTCTATATGACCACAAGAATTACAAGTCCTACTTGTGTTTCTTGGATCAATAAGAACAACAGGAATTCCAGCAAGTGTTGCCTTATAATTAATGAAACTTCTTAATTGAAAAAATGCCCAACTTAATCTTTCTGCTCGTTGTTTCTTCCGTACCGTTGTCCTTTTGTTGATATTGCTTAAATCTTCCAACGCAACAAAACAATTAGTGTCTTTGGCTTTTGCAACGAGATGTTTACTCACACAATGGTTGACATCAGTTCTAAATCTTGATTCTCTTCCACTTATCTTTTTTAACTTTTTCTTGCTTGATTTTGTCTTTTTACTTTGTAAGTCAGATTTTAACTTCAAAGTTTTAATTCTAACTTGTTCTACTTTTGCATTGGAAAAAACTTCGCCACTTGAGTCTACTGTAATGTTTTTAACACCAAGATCGACACCAAGACAATCGTCTGGACTAATTGGTGTGCCTTCTGGCATATCGCAAGTTGCATAAAGGTAGAATTCGCCTTTTCTATAGATTAAGTCAACTTGACCGTTTATGCGACTTGCTCTTCCAGCGAAATATTCACGAATCTCAATGTCGAATAACTTTCTACCTTCCAATGTAGTCAAACTTACTTGTGGGTGTTGCAATAAGTTTCCCTTGAATGTAAGGATTCGTTGGTCGTAAGTAATTGAACCATGTTTTTTGAAGTTTGGTTTTACTTTTTTGTTTAGTTTGTATGCTTCGCAAGTTTTGGCGATAGCACGAATGGTAAGTTGTGCTTTTAGACCGAATTTCTCTCGGACTTCATGATATATTATTTTTTGGATAGCGAATTTACTAGCTGATTGTTTTTCATAACAGGTTTCGGCAATATGGTTGCAAGCATCATTGAATGCAGTCATTGTAGCAAGAAGCCTCTTCTTGCCAATTTCATCTGCCAACAATTTGATCTTTACAATGGTTTTCATGCTATGTTATATATAGTAATGTATATTGAAAAATAAATTCAATATTTTAATTTTGTCCTATGGCGGTGAAAAAAACATACTATGTACAGATATATATTGTTTGTTGCACTGGAACAATGCTTCATTATTGCGATGTGTGCCTAAATGAAATGATAAAGGCGTAATATGAACTTTAAAAATTGGCTAATACTATCTGAGAGCAGTTTCTTTCAAATAACGGATGAACAAAAAAAAGCTGTTTTAGATATTGCTCAAAGATTAAGCAATTTAAAAGATTCGGATATGGAAAAGTTAGTCTATGATGAAATGTTTGATAAAGAATTTGGCATAATTCCATTTAAAGATAGCCAAATAAAAGTTTTTATAAATTTTGATAAAAGTGGATTGGCTTATCATAATAGCTATGGTATTTTTCTAACATGGGATTATATTAAAAAAAATAATGTAAAAGATTTATATGAAACTTTAACTCATGAACTTGGACATGCAATTGATCCAAAATCAGATCCAAATTCAAAACATAAAATATCTGATAAATATAAAAATTATGTTAAACAACTTATGTCTGCACCAGATCAGCAATCTGGTCGTATGCACTTTGTTGAACCAGTTGAAGTAGATGCTCAAGGAGCATCTATGCAACATCACATAATGGAATATTTTAAAGCATTGCCAACAATTAAAGACAAACAAGATTTTATAAAAGAATTAGAAACTTGGCTTAAAAATTATTTTACTAT
>Ga0209191_1000065_pt1 | contig 83898 bp, 87 predicted proteins | sample S_130626_EF_Meta_FD_187320 | JGI IMG/M metagenome (GOLD analysis project Ga0209191, IMG submission 187320) | Freshwater microbial communities from Lake Simoncouche, Canada to study carbon cycling - S_130626_EF_MetaG (SPAdes) (version 2) | ecosystem: Environmental > Aquatic > Freshwater > Lake ...
TTATTTTGACTTCAGTCATGGACTGGATTAACTGGGGGGCATAAAAAAAGTGATGTCTGATCCTATTCAATATTCTGAAGAAGAAAAAAATCTTATCCCGCGAAGCATCAAATCTTTTGTGATGCGCGCGGGACGTACGACGCAGGGTCAACAACGTGCTATTGATGAGCTGGGCCCTATATATCTGATCCCCTATAATCCAGAACTGTTAAGCTGGGAAACTGCATTTTCACCATCAGATAGTGTCCGACCTAAAATCCTAGAGATTGGATTTGGTATGGGAGAAACAACGGCTCATATAGCCAAACTTCGACCTCAGGATGATTTTTTAGCCCTCGAGGTTCATGAGCCAGGAGTAGGGGCACTTCTGAAAAAAATTGGAGAAGAGCAAATAGAAAACATCCGCATCATTCGTCATGATGCAGTAGATGTCCTTGAGAACATGATTGCCGATGATGTATTAGACGGGGTACATATTTTTTTCCCAGATCCTTGGCACAAAAAAAAGCACAATAAAAGAAGGTTAGTCCAGAGCAAATTTATTTCCAAGCTGTGTAAAAAACTAAAAACGGGAGCGTATATTCATTTAGCTACTGATTGGGAGGAATATGCTCAGCAAATGTTAGTGGTATTAAGTAGCGAGTCGCAATTACAAAACACTACAACAAGTCAGGAAACCCTAGTCAATGGAACTGTCGTCTTGGGATATGCACAAAGACCTAGTTATCGTCCAATCACCAAGTTTGAAAACCGAGGATTAAAGCTCGGTCACGGTGTATGGGACTTGGTGTTTGTTAAAAGGGGCTTGTAGTAACTGATTTTTTCCATTCATCAGCATGAAGCCCCCTTAACGAAATAATCGTGGTAAATATACAACCTATAGCCTGTTATTTTAATTTACAGGCCAAAACCTGTTAAACGTATAAGTCACTTAAGGAGCGTGCCGTGTACTACCCGATTAAAACCATTGCTCAGTTGTAGCCAATTTTGCAGGGGTTTCGAAAGGCAACTGGGTTGTCACAAGCCGCAGTCGCAAAAAAACTAGGTATCACTCAGCAAAGTTACGCTGAATTTGAATTAAATCCCCAATTGGCTAGCGCAGAACGATTGATTAAGATTTTGCGTTTATTGAATGTGGAAATCTCTCTTTCACACAGCGCCGATCCTCAGTTAGGGGACAAGGCAAATTCTAAAATTACCAAGCCGATTAAGCAGGAAAAAAAGCCAAGCAAGCAACGTCCAGAATTAGCCCTACTTAAGACATCAGGGGCCACCCTTGAGAGGGTCAAAAAGGAAAGTTGGTAGTCATGGCAAAGCGCGCATCCTTAGTAATAGAGCCCGACAAACCTTGAGGAGAGGTCACTTGACGTTGTTTGACGCGTTTAGGACTCATCAAACATTTCCTTTAAACGATCATAATCTATTCTTCGATCGACGATTTCAATCGCTTTGCCCAAAGCGGAGATTGCTTTGAGTAGGGAATAGACTTGAACATTTTTCCCGGCCTCAATTTGAATAATAGTTTCTCTGCGCAGCCCAGCATTTTTTGCAATTTGTGCTTGCGTGAATCCCAAAGCTTTTCTTTCAGCCTTAAATTCTTTTGCTAAATCATCAAAATTAAGTATAAAGTTACTCACAGCTAACTTTATACTTAATTTTATCTAAAAATGTTAACCTTGGTTAACATTTTAATCTTGGGAGCTTACAGGCCGATACAGAGGTATTTCATTTCCATATATTCGTCCATACCCCAAATGCTTCCTTCACGGCCTAGGCCGGATTGTTTGACTCCACCAAATGGCGCAACTTCATTTGAGAATAAGCCCGTATTAATACCCACCATGCCGTATTCGAGTTGTTCAGCGACTCTCCAGATACGACCAATATCACGGCTATAAAAATAAGACGCCAAGCCAAATTCCGTATTATTTGCAGCAGCGATCACATCAGCCTCATCTTTAAATGGAACCACGGCTGAAACAGGACCAAACGTTTCCTCAGTCATAATCTGCATCTCATTGGTGACATTGGCTAACACCGTTGGTTCAAAGAAAAGACCTCCCAATGCATGTTTTTTACCGCCTGTTTTTAATGAAGCGCCTTTACTGACAGCATCAGCGATATGACGCTCTACTTTTTCAATGGCTTGTTCATCAATCAGAGGTCCTTGGTTAATACCAGCATCTAAACCATTTCCGACGGGAAGGGCTGCAGATGCTTTTGCTAGTTTTTCTACGAACTCGTCATGCAAACTTTCATGGACATAAAAACGATTCGTACATACACAAGTTTGACCCGCATTGCGGTATTTTGATGCAACTGCACCAGCTACTGCAGCATCGATATCTGCATCTTCAAAAACGATAAAAGGTGCATGTCCTCCGAGTTCAAGTGCCACTTTTTTCACGGTTGGAGCACACTGCGCCATCAAAATACGACCTACAGGCGTTGAGCCTGTAAACGACAAATGCGCCACAGACTTGGAGGCACACAAGGTTTTACCAATTTCAATCGAGTGATCTGCATCTGCCGTAATAATGTTAAAAACACCGTCTGGCATCCCCGCTTCTTTGGCAAGAACAGCTAAGGCTAATGCGGACAGTGGTGTTTGTTCAGCAGGTTTTATCACAATGGTGCAGCCAGCAGCAATCGCAGGCGCTACTTTACGAGTAATCATTGCCGTCGGAAAATTCCAAGGTGTAATCGCAACGCAAACACCAATGGGTTGCTTGAGGACGACGAGGCGTTTGTCTGACCAGGTTGTTGAGGGAACTGCACCAGCTACACGTTTAGCTTCCTCAGCAAACCATTCAATGAATGAGTTTCCGTAAGTAATCTCACCTTTTGCTTCCGCTAAAGGTTTGCCTTGTTCAATCGTCATCAGTTTGGCTAAATCGTCCGCGTTGGCCTCAATGAGATTGAACCATTTGCGCATAATGGCAGAACGCTCTTTTGCTAATTTATTTTTCCAAGATGCAAATGCTACGTGAGCGGCGTCGATAGCTGCTAATGCATCTTGTGTTTGCATATTGGCGACTTTGGCAATGATGTCACCAGTTGCTGGATTATTAACAGAAAAAGTTTCACCGCTATTCGATGATTTCCAAGCGCCGTTAATAAAGCTTTGTTCTTGAAACAAAGCAGGATTTTTTAACTGTAAAGGAATCGATGGTGAGGCCATACGCTCAGGTGCATTCATAAAGCAGATCTCCAAAATGAGCCAATTAAATAGGCTTTTGTTTAATAATTAGAAACACTAATTTAACATGAGCAGAATGTGAGTGCTACATTACTGCCATATGTTATGAAGTCCACAACATTTATCCTTGCAACTCGTCCATAGGACTGGACGAGTTGCAAGGATAAATGGCTCTAAATCACATGATGATAAAACTACAAAAACCGAACTTCCTGAGGGTCTCATGAAACGGTCAACAAATAGGACATTAAATTGTTTCACAGTGTAAAAATTCAGTAAAACATCGAGAAAAATAGGTGTTTTTCACATAATAAAATTAGTGGGTACTAACATTATTTAAGCTTGAATTCAATACATTTTTTAGTGATTGAATACCAACAAAGTAATAATAGGTGGTGTTTAATAACTTTAGAGTCTAATTATCCACTCCTATATGCTTGACTAGATATAAAGAATTCCCTAATATTGAGATTCCCTAACAAAGTAGCAGGTAAGAATTGATGAAATCAAAGTTGATTAACTTTTATGAACAGACAAAAAAGAAGTCAATGGACCTCATGAGTCTTGCTCGTAAGAAGCTAAGCACTTATGCTCAGAAGTCTGATTATAAAGTTTATAAAGCAAAACCACAAACTGGTTTGAAAGCAACAATCGCAGGAGTTGGTAACTCAACAGCAATAATTGGTGTGTTCATGGGCGTTGCCATTGCCGTGAATGAGCCATTGCGCGCAGAACTTGCAAAATCGCTTGGCTCAAACATTGAACTTGCAAATGTCAATGTTGAAAATATGGATTCGGTGCCAACCATGAAACTAGTTTCGATGGGTAAAGCGAATGTAGCAATCCCTAAAACCGGTGATCTTCTCCTTAGTCCCGAAGTATTGCGTGCTCCTGTACCTTCGATTGCGCCCTTGGCTAAGCAGATTTCTGGAAGAATTGATCCAGCAGCTCAAGATGCGCTTTTGATGAGCTCTGTAGCTGATCAGCAAAAAGTTGCAAACTTTATGGCCAACAAGTACCGTGTGGATCCTAAAGCAATCAATCAATATGTTTCACATGCGATGGTAGTTGCCCAGGAAGTCGATCTTGACCCGGTCTTACTCGTTGCTGTGATGGCGATTGAGTCAAACTTTAATCCGAACATCCAAAGTAATATGGGAGCTCAAGGTTTGATGCAAGTGTTGACACGTGTCCACGTTGATAAATTTATGCCTTATGGTGGTCCTGCCGCAGCATTTAAGCCTGAAGCGAATATTCGTGTAGGTGCTTATATTTTGAAGTACTTTATTGCTCAAGCCGGATCATTACAAGGCGGTTTACGTTACTACGTAGGTGGTGCAATTGCAGGTGATGGTGGTTATGCAGGTAAAGTGATGCGTGAGCGCGAAGTATTAAATGCGCTTCTGAAGAATACTCAAATCCAAGAAGTTCCTTTGGACGTATCATCAGCGCAATTTACTAAAGTATTACCGCCGCCAACGAGTGCAGTGGTCAAGCCTGATGATAGTAAACCAGAGGCGACTTTACAAACTCCAATAACTATCGAAGTAGCGGAGTCGAAAGAAAAAGAGTCTTAAACAGAGTCATCTGAATTCATGAAAATCCTCGCTGAATAGGTTTTGCGAGGATTTTTTGTTGGTTAAGTAAGTGAGACTAGCCAACTACTGCTTATCAAAATCATGTTATTGATTTGCGGCGATTTCTTGAGAGCGCACTTTCTGGGCAATTTGATCTAATACGCCATTGACATATTTGTGGCCATCAGTACCACCAAAGGTTTTGGTCAGCTCAACAGCTTCATTGATGGCAACTTTATAAGGAGTTGCTAAATCATACTTGAGTTCAAAAGCGCCAATCATCAAACATCCAAGTTCGATAGGGGAGAGTTCTTCGATTGGCCTATCCAGAAATTCTACAATCACTGACTGAAGTTGGTCAACATGTTGGCAAACCCCTTCAAAAACGGATTCAAATAACTGATATTGTGCTTTTGTAAAAGCGGGATCTTCGCTGAGTTGCTTAGAAATATGATGGGATGCAGGAAGTCCACCCGATTTGGTAATCATCAGCCACTGATAAATACCCTGAAGAGCATACTCACGTGCTCTTCTTCGAGGAGTGAGTGAGCGTTTTACTTGGGTAGAAGAAACTAATTTATGTTGCTCAGTAAGATAGGGACTAGGAGGCATCTTCCCCATCCTGTATGGTGATACAAAAATTGGCCATTTCAACAGCCGCCAAAGCACAATCTTTACCTTTTTGCTCAATTCTCGCGATTGCTTGTTCATCTGTATCAACCGTTAAAATCCCATTTGCAATCGGGATCCCGAGATCGAGACTGACACGCGTGATACCAGCACCAGACTCGTTGGACACAAGTTCAAAATGATACGTTTCACCACGCACTACAGCGCCTAAGGCAATTAAGGCATCAAATTCACCAGATTCAGCTAATTTTTGTAATGCAAGAGGTATTTCTAATGCTCCTGGAACGGTAGTGAGCAAAATATCATCGGTAGAAACGCCTAAACGCAAGAGCTCTTGGATACAACTTTGCGTAAGTGCATGACAATGCTCTTCATTAAATCTTGCTTGCACAATCGCTATACTAATTTGCGCACCTTCTAAATTAGGTTCTAAAAAGTCGATTTGTCCGATGTCTTCATTGGGCTGATTTTCATTCATGATCAATTTTCCTTGAGGTGAAGTGGACGATAAGGTATGACTATATAACAAGTATTACTGAACTTCTACATATCCAACAACTTCTAGTTGATAAGCTGCCATTCCAGACAGTGGGCAGGGCTTATTCATGAGCTGCATTTTGCCAACACCTTGATCTTTTAATATTTGTGCGCCTATACCGTAAGTTCTAAAATCATGTTTACGGATTGCGGGAGAGTTCAAGGTTGCAGCAGTTTTAGACTCGAATTCTTTAAACCAATGATGCGATTGGGATTTGTCGGAGTCAACATTTAATAAAACAGCGACGCCACAGGGCGAATTTGCAATTTTTTCTAAAGCTTTATCTAAAGGCCATGAATGGAAATGTGCCCCTTGGTCTAAAAAGTCCAAAATAATCGTGGGTTCATGTACACGTACCAAAGAAATTACATCTGGGCTAGGAGTGCCCACTGAAAGAGCTAAATGCAGATGTTGATTAGGGACATCTTGATAAAGTGTCCCTAAAAATTCACCCCAAGCAGTTTTAAAGGTTTTTTTACCAATGGCTTTGACCATACTTTCGTTTTGACTACGGTATTTAATCAAATCTACAATCGTACCAATCTTCATTTGGTGCTCTTTAGCAAATTCAATTAAATCGGGCAGACGGGCCATTGTCCCGTCATCATTCATGATTTCACAAATCACAGAAGCTGGTGTGCACCCTGCTAAAGCTGCGAAGTCACATCCTGCCTCGGTATGACCAGAACGAACTAAAACGCCACCAGGTTGCGCCATGAGTGGAAAAATATGTCCGGGTTGCACAATACTTTGTGGACCTGCTTCTTTTGCCACCGCAGTCAAAATGGTGTGCGCGCGATCAGCAGCAGAAATTCCCGTCGTAACCCCTTGGGCAGCTTCAATTGAAACTGTAAAATTAGTCCCCATAGAAGCGCCATTATCCCGAACCATGAGTGGTAACTTCAGTTGCTCACAATGTTCTCTGGTTAGAGTTAAGCAAATTAAGCCTCGACCAAAACGCGCCATAAAATTAATGGCCTCAGCAGTCACATGTTCAGCGGCGATTACTAAATCACCCTCGTTTTCACGGTCTTCTTCATCGACTAAAATCACCATCTTACCGGCGCGCATATCGGCAATGATATCAGTGGTAGAGCTTAAATATTGAGATAGTTCGTTCGTCATTGTTTTTGGCTTATGCTGGGATCTACGGTTAACATTCTTTCAAGATAGCGTGCGATTAAATCCACTTCGATATTGATTTGATCACCGACCTTTAAAAATTGTAAGGTCGTGTTTTCTAGAGTATGTGGAATCAAATTGATATGAATACGGCAAAATTGCTGACCAGCGTGGTTCATGTCTTCTACTTTGTTGACTGTTAAAGAAGTACCATTGATGACCACAGAACCCTTGTAAGCAAGGTATTTGGCTAGCGAGAATGGCGTATCAATGGCTAAGTGCCAAGAACTTGTATTCTGTGCAGCATCTGAATCACTTTGAACGACATAAAATGCAGCGACTGAAGCGATGCCATCCACATGCCCACTCACTAAATGTCCACCTAGGCGATCGTTAAACCGTAGGGCCTTTTCTAAATTGACAGGACCAGGAACGGATAGGCCAGAGGTTTTGGAGATAGATTCTGCAGAAATATCAATCGCAAAAGAGTTCGATGAAGGGGTGAGTTCTACTACCGTCATACATGCCCCTTGAATGGCAATGCTATCCCCCAGAATCACATCGGATAAATCGAGTTTTCCGGCATCGATATTCAAGCGAAATCCATCCCCAAAAGGATGAACATGAGTAATTTTGCCAATCGAGGCGATAATTCCTGTAAACATCCCTCTATTATCCACGAAGGGACCTAGATTTGCAGATCGAGGAAGCTATTGTGACTTCATAAGTCGCAGGCGAAGATCAGCACCAACATATTGTTGATCGATGAATTCCCAAGCATTTTTATCAGGTAAAGATTCTAGGGGGCTTAAATTGGCCAACCCTGATCCAGTTCCTAGGAGCTTTGGAGATAAATAAAGTAAAAGCTCATCGACACAACCTTCCCGGATTAGTGAACCATTTAATTTGAAGCCCGCTTCAACATGAACCTCATTTGCCTCAAAGTTGGCAGCCAAGTGTTTTAGCACTGCAGGAAGGTCAACCTTACCATTTGGATTCGGAACTTCAATCACTTGAACATTCAAATCTGTCAATGCCACCTTTTTTTCACTTAATAGATTAGATTCTGCGGATGCGCAGTAAATGATGGCTGCTCCGTTGTGAAGAATCTGTGCATCAAGTGGTATTTCTAATTTGGAGTCGATGATGGCCCTTAAGGGCTGCTTCACGATGGGCACTCCACGAACATTCAGTTGTGGATCATCGGCAAGAACAGTACCAATGCCGGTTAATAAGATATTGGCTTGAGCGCGCCATTGATGTCCATCGGCCCTTGCCGCTTCACCTGTAATCCACTGGCTTTGACCATTTGGTAAAGCGGAAATGCCATCGATACTAGACGCCATTTTTAAGCGCACCCAGGGAGAGCCGTCTCTCATCCGTTTCATAAAACCCAAGTTTTGCCTCATGGCTTGTAATGCAAAGAGGCCAGTATGTACTTCAATTCCTTGGGCTTGAAGCTTTGCAACACCTTGACCGCCGACCAGAGGATTAGGGTCTAGTGCGGCAATGACAACCTTTGTAATTTGGGCATCGATTAAAGCTTTGCTGCATGGCGGAGTTTTGCCATAATGGCAACAAGGCTCTAAGGTGACATACACTGTTGCCCCTTGGAGATCATGACCTCGTTGTCTAGCATCCTGTAACGCCATGATTTCCGCATGATGACTGCCAGCTAATTGAGTAAATCCTTGACCAATGATGTGATTATTTTTTACGATGACACAACCTACTCTTGGATTCGGATCACTGATACCTCTTGCTAGCATTGCTAGCCGCAAAGCTTCGAGCATAAAGGCTTGATCTTGAGTATCGAAAGTGCTCATGTTAATTTTGATAGATGGTTGGATCAGCAACCCCTGCTTCCTCAAAGCCAATATGTCTGAGTCGACAAGATTCACAAATACCACAGGCATGTCCCTGAGTATTGGCTTGATAACAGGAAACTGTTTGAGAAAAATCAACGCCCAGTGTAATACCCGTTTGAATGATTTGCGATTTTGTCATCGAAATAATCGGAGCATGGACTCTTACTGTATGTTCTTCAACGCCCACGCGTGTTGCAAGATTAGCAAGCGTTTCAAATGACTTGACATACTCAGGCCGACAATCTGGATAACCGGAATAATCAACCGCATTAGCACCAAAGAAAATATCTGTCGCGTTAAGAGCTTCCATCCAGCCAAGTGCGCAGGAAAGCATAATCGTATTTCGGGCAGGGACATACGTAATGGGAATATTTTGATGTGGTGTATTGGTTTTTGAGGTAGGTAATTCTAATGTCATATCCGTTAGGGCTGAACCACCAAAACGACGCAAGTCAAGATCAATAATTTCATGACGAATTGCGCCGAGCTCTGTTGCAATTTGACCTGCCGCATCAAGCTCTGAAGAATGTCTTTGACCATAACGAAATGACAGAGCATAGGGCGTGTAACCGAGCTTTTTTACCATTGCTAAAACTGTTGCCGAATCTAATCCCCCGGAAAGTAAGACCACTGCGCTATCTCCAATTTTACGCGGGGAGAACTGAGAAAATTCTAGCATGGGGGTCATTACTTTAATTTAGCTAAGGCCGAGGTGGCATTTTCGGCTGCTTTGGTATTTGGATAATTTTTGGTAATCGACTCTAGAGTTTTGCGAGCCTCTGATTTTTGGCCTGATTCAATTTGGCAATTGGCAATCGTATTGAGAGTCTCTGGGACACGTTTATGCTCTGGATATTGTTTGATCAGTGATTGCGCAGTTAATATACCTGCTTTGTAATCTTTTTGTGCGTATTGCGTATTTGCCAACCAATATTTAGCTAGTGGCAGGTAAGGGCTACTCGGATACCTATTAATGAATTCAGACAGAGATTTGTTTGCCTTACTTAAATCACCATTCTGAAAATCTATTAAAGCAAGATCATAAGCATCTTTTTCACTAGGTAGTGAACTTCCTTTGACACCCTCTATCTCAACATCTTGAGGCTCAAGTTTTTGCAAACGCAAATCAAGTTCTGTGTAATAGCTTTTTAAACTTTCATTGAGTTCTTCATTACTTTTCCTTAACTCTTCAATTTGACCACGAAGCTCTTGGCTTTCACGATTCAGTTTGTCGTTAGAAATCGATAGTTCTAAGACTGCTTTTTGATTCGTTTTGAGGGACTCTGTGAGAACATTAATTTGTTTTCTAGCGTCACCATCTTCGAATAAAGCTGCATGTGAGGCCCCTATAGAGGACCCCACTATAAAACAAATGATTAAAAAACGTGGATGTATCACTCAGAAATATTATTTGTTGTAAATAATATCTGCACGACGATTTTCCGCTCGTCCGGTATCATCCGCTGAAGTTGCTTTGGGCTTTTCTTTACCGAAACTAACAGCTTCCATTTGAGATTCTGAAACACCTAGAAGACTCAGTAATTTACGCACAGCATCGGAACGCTTTTGACCTAAAGCTAGGTTGTACTCTGTCGTGCCTGAATCATCTGTATTGCCTTGAATCACAATTTTTTGATTCTTATTTGAATTCAAGAACTGGGCGTGTGAATTAATTAACGATTGATCGCTAGATTTGACTGTGTAACTATCAAAGTCAAAGTAAAAGCTTTTTTTATAAATTGGGCTTGCGGGATCATTCCATGGTTCATTTGCGAATTTTGAGTCCGTGGAGCTAGCACTTTTTTTCGCAGCTTCAACATCATCTAATTTGACTCCAGATGAACAAGCACCTAGTCCAAGAGTAATAGCTATCAGTATAGCTAAACGTGTGTAACGATTAAATAAATTCTTAAACATGAAATTTCCTTTGGCTATTGAAAAGCGATTAACACTATTTTAGTACATTATTTTCACTCTTTGAAACAATCATTAATTTAAAAAAGGTCCCCAAGCTGGTTCGCGCACCACTGAACCAGGAATACTCAACACTTGTTTAACTTGGCCATCAACTGATGCTGCTGCAAGAACTGGTCGTCCATTCACACGGGTTGCATAGAGTAAAAATTTACCATTCGCTGCAAAAGTAGGTGTTTCATCATAATTCGTCTGAGTTAAGGCAGTTATTTCGCCAGTCTGCAACTCCATGAGGTGCAGACGAAAGCCACCCGAGCGAGCAATGTACGCTAAATATTTACCATCAGGTGACAAACGTGGACTTGTGGCATAAGCATGCTTAAAGGTCACACGCTTAGCGGAAGAGCCACTTTCCCCGTCCACACCCATCCGATAAATTTGTGGAGAGCCACCCCGATCACTCGTGAAATAAATCGATTTACCATCTGCAGAGAATTGTGGCTCAGTATCAATTGCAGAGCTTCTTGAAATTCTTTTTAAACCTGAACCATCGGCATTAATGACATAAACTTGGGTATTGTTATCACGCGATAAAGACACAGCAAGTTTCGAGCCATCTGGCGACCATGAAGGTGCACTATTATTTCCTTTTTCATTCGAAAGAACTATGCGTTTACCGGTTGCTAATTCATGGACGTAAATAACAGGCTTTTTACTTTCAAAAGAAACATACGCCACACGTTTGCCATCCGGTGACCATGAAGGTGAAATAATCGGCTCAGTACTTGATAGTGCTTCACGAGGATTTTGGCCATCAGAGTCAGAAATCATGAGTTGATAGCGACCAGCATTATTGACAACATATGACAAGCGAGTCGAAAAAATACCTCGCTCTCCGGTTAAGCGCTGAACAATATCGTCAGCAATTGTATGCCCAGCTTTGCGTAAATTATTGCGATCAACCGTAACGCTTGTGCCTCCCAACGATTGATTTTTTGCCACATCATATAAACGATACTTCACTTCAAATTGGCCATTTTGCAGAGGCGTTACTGTACCGATGGCAAGGGCTTGAGCACGGCGAGAACTCCACATCGAAAAATCTGGCTTAGAATTTTCAGCCACTTCTGTTTCACCACGCTCTACATTTGCAAAATTACCGTTATTCGCAAGGTCTGAGCGCACAACATCGGTTACAAAAGAAGGTAAGCCGGATTCATTTAAAAAACGAGTCACTGCAATTGGATATTGGGTTTGTCCAACTCCAGTAATCTCAATTTGCATTTGTGCTGAAGCATTTGAAGTCATACTCAAAACAGCAAAAGTAGGTAATAACCAAGCAAGTATTTTTTTCATATGTAATCTACTTTATAGGAATTAATCTTTCGGTCTAAAAATAAGCATAATCGATTTTGGAACGGTGCCATTTTCATCTTTTGGAAAACTGCCGACATCCTCAATTGCCCGTAACACTGCCGCATCCCAGTCAGTTAAACCGCTAGATTTAACTAGTTTTTTATTGAGGATTTTTCCATCAGGCGCTAAGTCAACTACAACATTTGCCGCTGGATTGCCTTCAATTTGAGCAGCATTGCTATACATAATGCGTGGCTTAATTACTCGGCGAACTTTATCCGCATAACCTGGCGATGCAATTCCTCCAGTTCCCGTTCCAGAACCCTTTGTACCTCCAGATCCAACACTTTCTGATCCTGCATCTGCTCGCATTTTTGTAATTCGATCTGCTCGTTCCTTTTCTTCAGCAGCTTTTTGTTTCGGATCGACTGATGGAGCTTTTGGCTTTTCTTTTACTTCCTCTTTGGCCTTTGGTTTTTCTTTTGGAGGCTCCACTTTAGGAACTGGCTTAGGCTTGACTTCTACTTTAGGCTTTTCTTTTTCAACTGGCGTAGGTGGTATGACCGGCTTTACTTCCACTTTTTTGGGAGTCTCTATTTTGGGCTCCACTTTTTTCTTTTCAATCACTATTTCGGCTTTTTCATCCACTATGGGCGCCATTTTTTCCACTGGAGTTATTTCAATTACTTGGGGTGGAGAGTTATCCCATAACTCCACTTCTACTCCTGCTGGGGTAGAGCTCGTTTTCCAATTGAGGCCAACCATAAACATCAGAGCTAAAAGACTGTGTGCGGCAAGAGAGAGTAGAAAAGATTTTCTAGTTCCTGGTTCAGGATGTTCCCATCGCGAATAGCGAATCGCCGGAGCAATAGCCATCACTTATTTACTCTTAACGGCTAAACCAACGCGTTTAACGCCATTTTCTTTAAGTTGCGACATGACGTCCATGACCACTTCATAACGAATCGACTTATCAGCCGCAATGACCATTGGTTGATCAGGGCTTTTGTCAGAAAGCTCTCTTGCAAAGGCCCCTAATTGATTGCGAGTTAGCGTGCGCGTTGCCGCACCATTTTCATTCACTTTAATTTGCTCTTTGTCATTAATATTTAAAAATATCGGGGGTAATGGTTGTACTGTTGCCCCACCAACACTTGGCAAATTTACCACCCCTGGATTAACAAACGGCGCAGTCACCATAAAGATGACAAGCAAAACCAACATCACATCAATATAGGGCACTACATTGATGTCGGACATAGCGCGGCGACGGCCGCTACGACTACTTCGTTGGATACTTGCCATGAGTTTGTCGTTGCAAAATATTAGTAAATTCTTCGATAAATGTCTCAAATCGAATCGCCAGGCGATCGACATCAGAAGCGCTACGGTTATAAAACACAACAGCAGGAATTGCAGCAAAGAGACCAATTGCAGTAGCAACTAAGGCTTCTGCAATTCCAGGAGCAACACTTGCCAAGGTAGCTTGTTGCACATTGGCAAGACCTCGGAAAGAATTCATAATCCCCCAGACTGTCCCAAATAAACCAATGTAAGGGGAGACGGAGCCTACGGACGCTAAAAACGGTAAATTAGATTCTAACGAGTCCATTTCTCTTTGGTACGTAGCTTTCATCGCGCGACGAGCTGGATCGATATCTCTTGCTTTTAAAAATTCTTGCATGCCCGATTGAAAAATTCTCTCTAAAGAATTGGCATATTTCTTTTGATTGCGCTGTGCTGCCTCAAGAAGTGTGTTGAGATCGCCACCTGACCAAAAGTTCTTTTCAAAATCTTCTGTTGCCTTTTTGACTGAGCCAAGAGCAAAGCCTTTGCGGATAATGATTGACCAAGATGCAATCGATAATGAAACCAGCAGTACCAAAATCAGCTGAACAACGATACTTGCATTCAGGATAAGGCTAATAATAGAAAGATCTTCGTGTTGCATGAGTGTATGTGTAATATTTAGTCAGTGAGTGTTGAACCACAAAAAAACAGCGAAATTTTTTGAACTTTCATGTGAAGTCAGGGCATGTTTTGTATCATATAGGATTGATTGGTATTTTATCTCTAATTCATGAAGGAATTGAAAGATGTTCGAAAGAAGTAACAACCTAGCCAAAATTGATCCAGCAATATGGAATGCCATTCAATCTGAAAATCATCGTCAAGAAGCCCACATTGAGCTCATTGCTTCAGAAAACTATACTTCCCCAGCAGTTTTAGAGGCACAAGGTTCACAGTTAACCAATAAGTATGCTGAAGGTTATCCAGGCAAGCGCTATTACGGTGGTTGCGAATTCGTGGACATTGCAGAACAACTGGCAATCGATCGCTTAAAAACTTTATTTGGAGCAGATGCTGCCAACGTGCAACCACATTGTGGTGCTTCTGCGAATGAAGCTGTATTTTTAGCTTTTTTAAAGCCTGGCGACACTATTTTAGGTATGAGTTTGGCTGAAGGTGGCCATTTAACCCATGGCATGCCTCTCAATATGAGTGGTAAATGGTTCAATATTGTGCCCTACGGTTTAGATGCCAATGAGGCCATCGATTACGATGCGATGGAGCGTTTGGCTCGCGAACATCGCCCTAAACTGATTATTGCAGGTGCATCCGCCTATTCTTTACATATTGATTTTGCTAGGTTTTCTAAAGTGGCAAAAGAGGTTGGAGCCATTTTCTTAGTCGATATGGCGCATTATGCAGGTTTGATTGCTGCCGGTGTATATCCTAATCCAGTTCCACACGCCGATATTGTTACCTCGACAACGCACAAGGGTCTGCGTGGCCCCCGAGGCGGAATTATCCTCATGAAGGCTGAACACGAAAAAGCGATTAATTCAGCGATTTTTCCGGGATTACAAGGCGGCCCTCTCATGCATGTGATTGCTGCAAAGGCCGTCGCATTTTTAGAAGCAGCGCAACCAGACTTTAAAGTGTATCAACAACAAACTTTGGATAATGCAGATGCATTAGCGAAGACTTTAGTGAGCCGTGGTCTCAGAATTATTTCTGGAAAAACCCAGTCTCATGTCATGTTGGTAGATTTGCGTGCCAAAAATATTACTGGGAAAGAAGCAGAAAGAGTATTGGGCTTGGCGCATATTACCGTCAATAAAAACTCCATTCCAAATGACCCGGAAAAGCCATTTGTGACGAGTGGTATTCGTTTAGGTTCTCCAGCAATGACAACGCGTGGATTTAAAGTACCAGAATCGGTGCAGGTTGGAAATTGGATTGTAGACATTTTGGATCAACCCAATGACCAAGCCACTATTGATCATGTCCGCTCAGAAGTGGAGCAGTTAACCCAACGCTTCCCAGTTTACGGAGCATAACTTAGCACAATGCATTGCCCATTTTGCCCACATGAAGAAACTCAAGTCTTAGACTCAAGAGTTTCTGAGGATGGGCGAGCTGTCAGACGTCGTCGCCGTTGTGAAAAGTGTGACAAACGCTTTACCACGTATGAACGAGTGGAACTATCCATGCCCACACTGGTCAAAAAAGATGGTAGTCGTGTGGAGTATAGTCGCGAAAAAATCATAAGCTCGATGCGTTTAGCGTTAAGAAAAAGACCCGTATCATCCGATGCATTTGATGCTGCGATGGCTCACTTGGAAGAGCGGGTCATCAGCCTAGGCGAAAAAGAGATTCCAACGTCTCGGGTTGGTGAAATGGTGATGCGGGAGCTCAAAAGATTAGATAAGGTGGCATATATTCGCTATGCATCCGTCTATCGAAGCTTTGAGGATATTGAGTCCTTTGAAAGTGCGTTAAAAGAACTCAAATAAAGTTGAATGAGCTAGTTCTGAAGGACCGTGAATACACGACTGGTGATTTCATCTACTGAGCCAGTGCCATTAACCTTCAAATACTTCGGTGCTGCAATCTTTGCTTGAGCGTCTACCTTGTTTGTCCAAGATGAGTAATAATCGATTAAAGGCTTTGTTTGGGCATCATAGACATCTAAGCGTTTGCGTACAGTTGCTTCTGTATCATCATCGCGTTGGATGAGATCTTCACCAGTGATGTCGTCTTTCCCTGCTACTTTGGGAGGATTAAAACGAACATGGTAAGTTCTGCCAGATGCAACGTGAACGCGACGACCACTCATACGATCGATAATCGCCTCAAATGGAACTTCAATTGCTACAACATAATCAATTGGCACACCAGCGTCCTTCATGGCCTGTGCTTGCGGAATAGTTCTCGGGAAACCATCAAATAAATACCCTTTAGTGCAATCAGGTTGCATCAAACGATCTTTCACTAAACCAATAATAATGTCATCAGAAACTAGACCACCTGAGTCCATGATTTTTTTCGCTTCAATTCCCAAAGGTGTGCCTTCTTTTACTGCGGCGCGAAGCATGTCTCCAGTAGAGATTTGTGGAATGGAATATTTCTCGCAAATAAACTTTGCTTGGGTACCTTTGCCTGCGCCAGGAGCGCCTAATAAAATGAGCCGCATGATTAATTCCTTTCCAATTTATTACACCATCATAACTTTAATTCTGATGTAATTGTGCCCATTTTATTTGGGCTTGTTTTAAATCTTCAGGAGTGTCGATGCCAGGAGGCGGAGTTTCATGAAAAACCTGAACATATACTTTATACCCATTATATAAGGCTCTAAGTTGTTCTAGGGCTTCGATTTGTTCGATTGGGGCTGGGGGTAAATTGGCAAAAGCTTGCAAAAAATGAACCCTATAAGCGTAAATACCTAGATGTCGTAAATAAGGAAATTGATTGGTTTGTGGATCTCTCGCATAAGGAATTCCTGCCCGGGAAAAATAAAGTGCCTCTGAGCGAAGATTACAGACTACTTTGACCGTGTGAGGATTTTGGATCTCCGATGTGTCTTCAATTGCTACAGCAGCAGTGGAAATTGCACATTCATGGTGTTGCGAGAGAGCTTGAGCGACCTGATTAATGAACTTGGGCGGCATAAAGGGCTCATCACCTTGCACATTTACCACAATTTCATCTCGTGTTAACCCCAAGAGCGCTACTAGCTCACTCAGACGGTCAGTGCCGGTTGGGTGCGAGGTTTTTGTTTTTACTACTTCGATTTGATAGGTATGACAAACCGCCATGATTTCATCACTATCCGTTGCGACTACTACCCGACTGGCTGCACTTTTTGCCGCTTGCTCTGCAACCCTTACTACCATGGGTGCACCACCAATATCTGCTAGGGGTTTACGAGGTAGGCGAGTAGAAGAGAGTCTTGCCGGAATTACAGCAATAAATGGCGTATCCATCCAATTAAGGATTCACGGCAGGCATGATTTGACGTGCCTGGTCGATCAACATCACTGCGATGCCATCTTGAATCGGGAAGGCCAATTTATCCAAATCACAAATTAACTCATTTGCGGCCTCATCAAGCGATAGACCGCCTTTACAGTTAGGACACACTAGAATATTTAAATAACGTTTTTCCATGATGAACTCGTTGGTTAGAGATACAAAATTTCACTGATGCGATCAATCATTGCATTGGGTATGACAGCCTCTAGAGGAACAACCCAAATTCTGTCATCCTGCAGATGCTGACATTTTACGGCATCTTTTTCAGTTATTAAAATTACATCTGTAGAGCTGCGTGGGTATTGATTCCAGTTAAATGACGATAAATCCGCATGATCCTCAAGAGCTAGGCATTCAATATGAAAACCCAAGTCTCTAAGGGGCTTAAAAAATTTCTCAGGAGCTGCAATACCCGCCACTGCTAAGACATGTTTACCAAGCCAATGGTTAAGATCTTGTTTGATTGTAGGGTTGATTAATTGATAGGTTTGACGCATATAACAAGCAATTTCACAACTTTGCGGTGCGAGCGTCATATCATCTAAGCTTACATGATCTCCACTATAGATTTTCATGTTGAAGGTTAAATCTCGAGGTCTGGTTAGAGGTTCACGAAGTGGCCCAGCGGGTAACAGTAATTCGTTTCCTTCGCCCCGATCATCGCGCACAATGATTTCGATATCCTTACCACCATCCCTTGCAACCTGCCGTGCCAAAGCATAATGTTGTAGACCATCATCACTGATAATGACATTACAAGTGGTATGTTTTTCCAGGAGATGCTGCCCTGCCAAGTAACGCTTCGAACCAATCCAAACTGGAATCTGTAAAGGATGTAATTGTTGTGCCATGAGAAGAGCTTCATCTCCAACGGCTAAAGCTTGGTCGGTAATAAATACCTCTTTTGTTTCATGACGACTGATTTGTGAACGATAACCACGTGTAATCACACCTGGCTGGAATCCTTTTTGCTGAAGTGCTTTGGCCAAAGCAATGACACATGGTGTTTTGCCAGTGCCCCCCACACGCAGATTGCCCACAAAGATGACCGGTACAGATAACGGATTACTCGTCAATACCTTGATTTTGAAAAGTAATTTTCTTGCAATAATGACAAACCCATAGATAAGAGAAAGAGGCCAAAGTAAAAAGGAAAGGAGTCCCTTGGATTCCCAAAACTGAGGAGCTTGCAGTTGCATAGGATCAGCTTACCTTTTTTTAGGCGTGGCCTGAGTATCTTGAGTTGCAAAAACAATATTGTTCAAACCCGCTTGACTAGCAATCTCGAGTACCTGCATCACCGCTTGATGAGATGCTTTGGCATCTGCGGAGATAACAACCCTGAGGATATTGATATTGGCTTCATTATTTTGCATCACTTGATTTTTGATCAGACTTATTTTTTCTGCCAAAGCGGCGGTTTGCACAACGTTACCATTTAAAGCATACTTACCATCTTTACTCACCGCCACCCGAATTTCTTTGACGCTACTGGCCGAATTTTCACCCGCAATGCTCGGTAAAGTAATGGAAAGTTCTTGATATTGCGTGAAGGTCGTTGAAATCATTAAAAAAATCAAAATGACCAAGAGCACATCAATAAAAGGAATCAAGTTAATTTCTGGGGCAAGATAGGCCATCTCCAGACGATTCACATCATTTGTTTTAGGGCTAACTAGAAGTGGACGATGTTGAAGCATTATTGAGGGAACATATTTTTTAAGAGCACGCGCGTTGCTTCATTGAGATCATGGGCGCGAGTATCAGCTAAATTACGTAAATACCGCCAACCTGCAATAGCTGGGATCGCGATCAGGAGTCCAAAAGCCGTATTGTATAAAGCCATTGAAATACCCTGCGCCAATTGCTGAGGGGATCCATTTGCTCCTTGACTGCCAAAAATTTCAATCATGCCAAGGACCGTACCAAATAATCCCATGAGCGGCGCTATGGTGGCAATAGTGGCAAGTGAACTGAGGTATTGATCCAGTCGAACCAATATCGGAGATGCTGTATCACGCATCAACTCCAAACATTGCAATTGACCAGCTTTGCTCATAAAAGCAGCTAGCCCTTGTGAAAGGATATTTCCCAAGGGGGACGACCGCCCTAAATCCTCTAAATCAGAGGATTGTAAGGTTTGTCCTACATGAATTTTTCTTAAATATGTAAGTGCTTGCTTTAAATCTTCTGTAGGAGCAAGTTTATTTTTTCTCAAAAACCAGAGTCTTTCGAGGATGATTGCTAGACCAATCATGGAAATAAGAAGGAGCGGCCAAATGGTCCACCCGGAAGCTGAAATAATTGTTAACATAGTTACACTTTAAACGATTTATCTGTGGATAACCCTGTGGAAAACTTTTAAATAAAAAACATTTTAATCCTTCAAGAGGTCATAAATCGGTGGTTAAAGAAACTTACTACAACACAAATACTATTTAAAAACAATTACTTACCATATTAATACAAATTGATGTCAGTTTTTATTTCTAAGACCCCTTGTATTTAAATAGGCTGTGGACATTTTTACCCCTAAGGCCCCTATAAAATCAACATTTACTTATTAAGACTATGGAATTTAAAAGCGAAATCCTCACGGTTGGCCAACTGAACGAGGCAATATCAAGCGTGATTAGTGCCTCGTTCGATACCCTTTGGGTAAGAGGGGAGATCTCTAACTTTAAGAGTTACCCGAGTGGTCATTGGTATTTCAAATTAAAAGATGAACAAAGCCAAATTAATGGGGTGATGTTCAAGGGCAGAAACTTTTCCGTTGATTTTCAGCCAAAAGATGGTGATCAGGTGGAGGTTGCAGCGCAAGTAGGTTTTTATGCTGCGAGGGGCGATATGCAGTTGACGGTCCAACAAATGCGTAAGGCTGGTGCAGGAGCGTTGTTCGAAGCCTTTATGAAGCTGAAGACTAAGCTAGAAAAAGAAGGGCTTTTTGATGTTTCTCAGAAAAAAGATATTCCTTTGCATCCAAAAGCCATCGGAATCATCACATCTACCCAGGCAGCAGCCTTAAAAGACGTATTAACTACTTTAGCAAGGCGAGCAAGCCACATCCCCGTAATTATTTATCCAAGTCTTGTACAGGGATCAGAGGCAGCACCGGGAATGATCCAAGCGCTCGCGCAAGCCCAGAAAAGCAATCAGGTCGATGTTATTTTATTGGTGAGAGGTGGGGGAAGCATAGAGGATCTATGGGCGTTTAATGATGAGCAATTAGCTTATGCGATTGCTAGCTCGAAAATTCCCATTATTTCTGGTGTTGGGCATGAAACCGACTTTACTATTGCTGATTTTGTATCTGATTTACGAGCACCTACCCCGACTGCAGCAGCAGAGATGGCAACTCCTGACCGGATAGAGCTACTGCGCCAAATTCAGGGATATGCTGACTTTATGCAACGCATGATGAGACAGAAGCTAGAGCGTGAAGCGCAACGTATGGACCAATTGAGTTTGCGCCTCCAACACGCTATACCCAATCCAGCCCAAATGCGCCAAAGACAAAACCAATTACAAGAGCGTTTGATGCGCGGATGGCAAGAAAAACTGCGCTATTGGCGTCAGCAACAAGAGCACTATCTATCTCAGATTGAAACCTTAAACCCACAACGCACTCTAGAAAGAGGGTACTCACTTATCCTTGATCAAACTCAGGCAGTTCGTGACCCAAAGGATTTGCTAACGGCAAAAACTTATACTGTGGCCATGGCAAAAGGAAGTGCGCAATTGATACTTAATTCCATTGAACTATCCTCAGATGAATAAACTGTAATAATTGTAAAAAAATGCAAGCTTCAAAATATCTGCTTAAAATGATTTTATTAATTGAATGATTTAACCCTAGGAGAATACATGGAACACGCACTACCAACATTACCGTATGCATTAGACGCTTTAGCCCCCCACATTTCAAAAGAGACTTTAGAGTTTCACTACGGCAAACATCATCAGACTTATGTAACAAACCTCAATAATTTACAAAAAGGTACAGAGTTTGAGAGTTTGAGTTTAGAAGAAATCGTAAAAAAATCGAGTGGCGGTATTTTTAACAATGCTGCCCAAGTATGGAACCATACTTTTTACTGGATGGGACTCAATCCACAAGGTGGCGGAGCACCTACAGGTGCATTAGCGGATGCAATCAATGCCAAATGGGGTTCATTTGACAAGTTTAAAGAAGAGTTTACAAAATGTGCTGTTGGAACATTTGGTTCTGGTTGGGCATGGCTCGTGAAAAAAGCAGACGGAAGCTTAGATTTAGTATCTACAAGCAATGCCGGCACTCCGCTCACAACCGATGCAAAGCCATTATTGACTTGTGATGTATGGGAACATGCTTATTACGTTGATTATCGTAATGCACGTCCAAAATATGTAGAATCTTTTTGGAATCTCGTGAACTGGGATTTTGCTGCTGCAAACTTTGCTTAAGTAATCCGCCTAACCGTTAGGCATCAAAATTGGTTCTTGAGTTAAATCCACGCCATAAACCGCGTGGATTTTTTCTTTGATGAAGTCTGCTAAAGCAAGCAACTCTTGACCAGTGCCATTGCCATGATTGACTAAAACAAGAGCTTGTTTTTCATAGACGCCGACATTACCTTGACGAAAACCTTTAAAGCCGCATTGATCGATCATCCATCCTGCAGCCAACTTATAGAGAGTTTCACCATTCACAGTATCACCAGGATAAGCAACTAGTTGCGGAAATTTTTCTTTTAGGGCGATGAAAGTTGCTTGACTGACTTGCGGGTTATGAAAAAAACTTCCCGCATTACCTAAGAACTCAGGGTCAGGAAGTTTATTACGCCGAATGCTGCAAACTGCTTCAAAAATATCTTTTGCTGATGGTGTGGGTTGATGAAGGAAAAAATTTGCAAGTTCAGCATATTGAAGATTGGCTTGCCATATTTTGGGAATCGCAAAGCGTACTCGAGTAACGATATAGCGCTTGGGATGATCTTTAAAGATACTATGCCGATAGGTAAATTGACAATCTTGACGAGACAAAGTTTGCCAGGCCTGATCATCTCCTATGTGATGCAGATCAAGAACTTCAACCGAATCGATCCAGGTAGCTACTTCTTCACCATAAGCGCCAATGTTCTGAATCGGCGCTGCCCCACAGGTCCCCGGAATTAATGCAAGATTTTCAAGTCCTGGACAATGATTTTCTAGAGTCCACGCCACAAACGCATGCCAGTTTTCTCCTGCAGCAACATCGATGAAGGTGTGGCTAGTTGATTGATGGACGATGGACTTCCCGAACAGCTGAAGATGTATCGTCAGACCAGGTAAATCTTCCTTTAAAAGAACATTACTACCACCGCCGAGAACTTGGAAAGGTGTTTGCTGGGATTTGGCGTACTCGAGTGCTTCAAGCAGATCTTGAGTATGATAGATTCGAACAAATTCTTTTGCTTTGACATCAAAACCAAAAGAATTCAACGATTTGAGAGAAAAATTGAATAATATTTGCACAGAGAGATATTATTACTGAATTCATAGACAGAAGGAGAAATTCGATGCCATCATTTGATGTCGTTTCAGAACCAGATATGGTTGAAGTAAAAAATGCCTTAGAACAAGCCAATAAAGAGATTTCGACACGCTTTGATTTTAAAGGTTCGGATGCAAGAGTAGAACTCAAAGAACAAGAGCTCACGATGTTTGCTGACGATGACTTTAAATTAGCTCAAGTCAAAGATGTCTTGCTTAATAAAATGGCAAAACGTCAGGTGGATGTACGTTTTTTAAAAGATGGAAAAAAAGATAAAATTTCTGGCGATAAAATCAAGCAAATCGTAGAGATTCAAAAGGGTATTCAGGGAGATTTAGCCAAAAAAATTATTCGTGTTATCAAAGATAGCAAAATCAAGGTTCAGGGAAGTATCCAAGGTGATGCGGTTCGAGTTACTGGAACCAAAAGAGATGATTTACAAGCGACCATGGCACTGCTTCGAAAAGAGGTACCAGAATCACCTCTGAACTTTAATAACTTCAGAGACTAAAGTTTATTTGGCGAGATAAATCCAAAACGGAATCGTCACTGCAGCTAAGAGAGTCATTAAAGAAATGGTAACGGCCACAATGGGGCCGTTACCACCCATGCGACTTGCCAGAACAAAAGCAGCGTTGGCGGTTGGCATGCAGGCAAAGAGCACTGCATTGAACCTTTGTTCTGTAGGTAAGTTCAACAGATTTGCCCCCATTAGAGCAAGAGCCGGAAAAGCCATCAGCTTTAAAAACGTCCAGTACATGACAAGCACACCATCACTCTTCGTACTAACCCACCGCAGACTTGCACCAACGCACAGTAAGCCTAATGGAACAGAGGCATTGCCCAGTCGGGAAATATTTAGTTGCATCATCTCTGGCAAATGAAATCCTAAGAAATTCAACAATAAACCTGAAGTAGTCGCAATCACGAAAGGATTTTTAATAATTTCCCATAAGGTATTTTGACCTGTCCGATGGGCAAGGCTATAGACGGACAAAGCATTCGAGATGGGAACTAGACAAGCAATAGTGATTGCCATGAGTTCTTGGCCTGGGGCGTCTAATATACGGGTTGCAACAGCTAAAACAATATAGGTATTAAATCGAAAAGTTGTTTGAATGCCAGAAACAAGATTGACAGGGTCAGGCTTAAATAACCAGCGGGCACAGTAGGCTAAAAGACCCATGACACTCATACATACAGCTAAAAGTAACAGCATTAAAAAATTATCAGCCCAAACTAGTTTGGCATTGATTGCAGCGTTAAATAATAGACAGGGAAATAAGACCCAATAGACTAATTTTTCTACGCCCTCCCAAATAGATTGATTGATAAAGGTATAGCGATTCAAACACCATGCCAATAAAATCAGCATAAAATCAGGGAGAAGTATAAAGGCGGTATTCAAAAGAAAATGGTAGGGTCGATGAATAAAATCAATGAACAATCGCCTATTTTACGGCAAAGCACACAATATATCGGCAGCTTTATAGATGCCCTTTGGTTGGAAGATGGCTTATCTAAAAATACCCTTGAAGCCTACCGCAGCGATTTAGAGATTTTTTCACAATGGCTTGAGAAGGCATATCAAAAAAATATCATTCAATCCACCATCGTGGAAATCACCGATTTCATGGCAAAAAGAAGAGCCGATAAAGCGACGTCTGCCAATCGAAGGTTAACCGTTTTAAAACGATTTTTTCGGTACATGATTCGGCAAAACTTATTAACAGAAGATCCCTGTCTCAATTTAAGACCAGCTAAACAAGCCATGAGATTTCCGACGAGCTTAACGGAGGCACAGATTGAAGCATTAATTCATGCGCCTGATATTGAAGAGGATTTAGGACTACGTGATCGTGCCATGATTGAGCTGATGTACGCTAGTGGTTTAAGAGTCTCCGAAATCATTCATCTCAAGCTCATTCATTTACGTTTAAATGAAGGGATCATTCATATTGTTAATGGTAAAGGAAATAAAGAGCGCCTGGTACCATTTGGCGGTGAAGCTGCAAATTGGATTGGGCAATATGTAGAGCAAGCAAGACCAAGACTACTTGCACAGCAAACGAGTGAATATTTGTTTATAGGTCGATATACAGCAAACTGTTTAACGCGACAGGCATTTTGGTATGTCATCAAAAGATATGCTTTAATTGCAGGCATTCAAGGGCATCTGTCGCCCCATACCTTAAGACATGCCTTTGCCACTCATTTACTTAATCATGGAGCTGACTTACGAGTAGTTCAATTATTATTAGGACATGCAGATATATCGACGACGCAAATTTATACGCACATTGCAAGAGAACGTTTAAAAAATATTCATCAACAACATCACCCTCGAGGATGACATGACAACATGGTTGCCTATAGCGCTCATCATTTGCGCTTACATAGTAGGATCGATTTCTTTTGCAGTTCTCGTGAGTAAAGTCATGGGTTTACCTAATCCATATTCCTACGGGTCTGGAAATCCTGGTGCTACGAATGTGCTTCGGACAGGTAATAAAAAAGCAGCTATTTTGACTTTGCTTGGGGATGCTCTTAAAGGGTTTGTCGCTGTGATGATTGCCAAGAGTTTGATCGAAAATCAAGACACGATGCCTTGGGTCATTGCCTGTGTCGCCTTTGCTGTTTTTTTAGGGCATGTATTTCCGATCTTCCATCGCTTCAAAGGTGGTAAAGGAGTCGCAACCGCTGCTGGTGTTTTATTTGGTATACATTGGATTTTGGGATTAGCCGCATTAAGCACTTGGTTGATCATCGCCTTCTTTTTTCGGTATTCATCCTTGGCTGCGTTAACCACTGCAATTTTTGCTCCCTTGTACGCCTATTTTTTATTCTTTACCAATAAGACCGTTCATCAAGATGTCTGTATAGCAGTTTTGGGCATTGGAATTTTACTTATTTGGCGGCATCAGTCCAATATTCAAAAATTGATGAATGGCTCAGAGGGAAAAATTGGACAGAAAAAGTAAAAAAATGGCATCGTCAGAAATTTAATACATTTACTGCGACAATTGTTTACTAACAATTTTTAATATCTATTATGAGTTCAAAAAAAGAAAACCAAGTTTCTGAAGACGCCGGCATTCCTGTCTCTGTCAAAATTCGTGAACGACTTAAAAAGGCGCGAGTCCGATTTCATGCAAATGATAATATTTCTGACTATTTAGAGCCTGGCGAAGTTGAAGATATTTATGCTGAGGTCAGGGCTAAAATGAAAGATGTTCTTGATAGCCTTGTGATAGATACTGAGGGTGATCACAATACGCAAGACACTGCGAACCGTGTTGCCAAGATGTTTGTTAAAGAAGTATTTGCCGGTCGATATTTACCGATGCCAACATTAACGGAATTTCCCAATGTTTCACACCTGAATGAACTCATGGTAATTGGACCCATTGCCGTAAGAAGTGCTTGCTCTCATCACCTATGTCCGATTATGGGTAAAGTTTGGATTGGAGTTTTACCGAATAAAGAAAGTAATTTGATTGGATTATCTAAATATGCGCGCATGACCGAATGGATTATGGGAAGACCACAAATTCAAGAAGAAGCGGTGATTCAGTTGGCGGATGTTTTAGAAGAAAAAATGAAACCACAAGGTTTAGCCGTCGTCATGGATGCAGACCATTTATGTATGCAGTGGCGCGGCGTAAAAGACTCTGATTCGAAGATGTTGAACAGTGTGATGCGTGGTATTTTTCTAAAAGATCCAAATTTACGACGTGAATTCTTATCCTTATTGGGTAGTCGATATAAATAAGAGGTTCAAATTTAATTGAGAATCATTTTCATTTAAAATTCTAATAAAAACAATTACTTACGAAATATTTACAAAAAAAATTATTATCATTTATGCTCTATTTTAGTTTTAATTAAAACCCCTTTGAAAGGAACGCAATGAAAACCAATCGTCGCCAATTCATTATTTTATCTGCCTCTAGCTTAGCTGTAGCATCAGCTGGCTCAGCGTTAGCAGCTGATCCAATGCTCCCTGAGACAGATCCCCAAGCCGTTGGTTTAGGATACAAAGCTGATACGACAAAAGTTGACGCTGGTAAATATCCAAAACATAAGGCCACACAAAAATGCGTCGGTTGCTCTTTATATAAAGGCGCTGCTGGATCAGCAGCTGGTGGTTGCCAAATTTTCCCAGGTAAACAAGTTGCAGGAAATGGTTGGTGCAGCGCCTTTGCAGCAAAGGCTTAATACGCTAACGTAAAATTTTCGAATAGACAGATTAAAATCCTTTACAGGAAACTGTAAAGGATTTTTTTATGTTAATTAACTGTGTTGCGTACAAAGATGGTTATAAATTAGCTGATATTATTTTTGCTGATGTTAGTGAGTATCTTAAAAAAGAAAATGTATTCGTTTGGGTTGCTTTAAAAGATCCAAGTGATAAAGAAATTAAGATCATGCAAGAGGAATTCGACTTGCATGATTTAGCGATTCAAGATGTTCGCCACAGTAATCAACGTCCTAAAAAAGAAGAATATGGAGATATTCTTTTTTCCGTGGCGCATTTAATAACTTTACTGCCTGATAAAGAATTACAAATAGGCGAATTAGATATTTTTACGGGTAAAAACTTTATTTTATCGATACGAAAAAATAGTCCACAGGACTTATTAGGTGTCAGAGAGCGTTGTGAAAAAGAACCTCACCTACTGAAGCTAGGGTCAAGATATGTCTTATATGCTTTAGTTGATTATGTTGTGGATCATTACTTCGAAGTTCTGAATGAGATGGAGTTAGATCTAGATTTAATTGAGGAAGACGTATTCACCAAAACAAAAGTAAAAGGGCGAAGTAATGTGGAAACTTTGTACTATATGAAACGCAAAGTATCGACATTAAAACATGCTTGTGTTCCTTTACTCGAGAAATTTGCTAACTTTAGTGGTGGAAGGTTGCCAGCCGTTCTTGAAGGTGGTGAATTAAATGAATATTTTCGTGATTTACAAGATCACTTAAAACGTGTAGTTGATCGCATCGATACATTAGAAAGTGCATTGACACAATTGATTCAAGTAAATCTTTCTTTGGTCACGATCGATGAAACTGAAATTACCAAAAGACTGGCAGCTTGGGCGGGTATCTTTGGATTAGCTACATCCTTTGCCGGAATTTGGGGAATGAATTTTGAAGCAATGCCAGAGTTGCAATGGCAGTTTGGATACCCAGTGGCTTTAGGGGTTATTTTTGGCGGCTGTTATCTTTTATTTAGACGCTTTAGGAAGATCCATTGGTTATAAATTTTAAATGGGGTATATTAAAACTAATTGTTTTCAATATACCGATTAGGAAATAACGATGTATTTACCTCAGCATTTTAAGGAAGAGCGCCTTGAAATTTTGTTGCCCATAGTTCAAGCATATCCATTAGGACTATTAGTCACCGTTGAACAGGGAGTTTCTCAAGCAAATCACTTACCCTTTTTCTATGACGAAGGAGTTTTACAAGCGCATATCCCGAAAGTGAATCCTCTATATGCTTTTTTAAAAAATGTAGGTCGTATGGATGTTCTCGTGGTTTTTCAAGGACCGCAATCCTATATTAGCCCCAGTTGGTATCCGACCAAAAAAGAGTCTGGCAAAGTCGTTCCTACTTGGAATTATTCTGTGGTTCATGTGCGAGGAAAAATATCTCTTAAGGAAGATAAAACCTGGATTAGAGAGCATGTGGAAAATGTGACGAACTGGCATGAGCCTAAGCGAGGCTCTCAGTGGCAAGTCAGTGATGCACCACAAGACTACACAGATGCAATGATTTCAGTTTTGTGTGGCTTAGAAATTTCGATTGAATCTATGGTTGGCAAACTCAAGCTAAGCCAAAATCGCCAAGAAGTAGATCGTTTAGCTGTTTTAGATCAATTAGAAAATAGTGAGAATGAAGACGATGTTGTTATGGCGCAGCTTGCTAAGTTAGCAAAAGAAAAAATAAATAAATAAAACTTAATTTACCTTTTAGTTACTCTCAGAAAAAGAAGTCGCAACTCGACGAGTAATTTTTGGGTGTTTTGCGCCTATATGATATTGATAGCGCTCTTCTTGAAGATTGAGGTCGTTGGTAGTAAAACGATCGAAACGTCTTAAATAATCCGCCCAAGTTTCAAAGACAAAATTTTCCACCATCATGCCGACTTTTTCCGCATCTTCAAACAGACTCCATGACATGGCGCCTTGACGCAAGCGTGCATCTCGCGAACGTTGCATCACCTCTTTAAATGCTGCAATATTTGCACTTGCAATTTTGTAGTCCAAAGAAATCATTACTGGACCTGCTTCGGGATCAATATCACGATCAGGAATCGGGTATTCAATCGGACAAACCGGAGTCATATCCTCCTCGGTACCACCCTCTATTTTCAGGTGTTTGGTTAACATGACTGCAATAATGCCAAAGATGGATCCGCAAATCACACTAAAAGTAACACTCGAATGAGTCGTGAGCTTCCCCCAAATAGCGGCGCCAATGGCGCTACCACCCATTAAAGACATTTGAAAAATTGACATACCTCTCGCTCTTATCCAACTTGGTAGGGCAAGTTGAGCAGAAATTGACAAAGAGTTAGCTGTCAAGATCCAAAAACCACCGCTTAACATCATCATGATGGCGGCTAACCATAAGGAAGGGGCAAGAACAACGCCAATAGAAGCAACTGCTTGCAAAATTTGGCTGATGGGGACTAATTGGTTTCTGTCGAAGCGATGCCGTAGGCGAGGTAATTGCGAAGCGGCCACAATCGCCCCAAAACCAAGACAGGACAGTAATATAGTAAAAGTTTTTGCATCCCCATTGAAGTGGTCTTTAGCAATTACTGGCAAAAGAGCCATTAACGCCGATGATTGCACAAAAAAGATAAAAACTCGAAGTAAAACAGCACGCATTCGTGCAGAGGATTTTACGTATTGAATCCCAACACGGATAGCCCCTAAAAATCGTTCTCCTGGAAGAGGTGAAACGTTTGACGTATATTTCCAGCGCCAAATGAGAACGGTGCATCCCAAGGAAAGGACCATATTGAGGGCGAATACATACTCAGTTCCTGCGCTAGCAATTAAAGCACCAGCAACAAGTGGCCCAATAATTCGTGAGGCATTCATCGCTACACCATTAAGTGCAAGTGCCGAGGGAAGTTGCTCGCGATTCACAATATCTGGAACGATTGCGGCGAAGACAGGCCAGCGCATCGCAAGACCAATACCATTGGTAAAGGTTAAAAATAATAATAAGGGGGCGTTCAGTGAATTGGTGAAGGTCATAAAACATAACACCGCAGCATTGAAGGCAATCCAAATCTGGGTTGCCATAAAATACTTTTTCCGATTCAAAATATCTGCAAAAGCGCCACTGGGCAAACCTAATAAAAATACGGGTAAATTAGATGCCGTTTGAATCAGTGCAATCATGGTAGGGGATGCATCTAGATCAGTCATCATCCAGGAAGCCGCAACATCATTCATCCACATGCAAATATTGGAAGTCATCCACGTCAGCCATAGCATCGTAAAAACACGATTCTTAAGAGGTGCCCACCAGATTTCTTCTTTGGTTAGGGCGGAAGTAAAAGATTTGGGTGACATAGATAAGTCATTTTACTTCTGATACAAGAAATGGAGTTCAAACAAGAGGCGAGACTCTGACTTCATTAGATTGAAGAAGTCAAATTGAGTAGAATCAATTTATTTAACGGAAATTTAATATGTTAGAGACAAACATTACTTCCTTATCAGCAATTGAACTATCTAAATTGATTCATCAGAGAACCGTGTCATGTAAAGAAGTGATGCAGGCTTATTTACGGCAAATTCAGAGGCTCAATCACCATGTCAATGCCATTGTGTCTTTACAAGATGAAGAACAACTATTGCAATACGCCCGAGATAAAGATCAACAGTTTCATGAAGTGGTAAATAAGGGATTTTTGTATGGATTTCCCCTTGCCCCAAAAGATTTAGCAGGCACACGAGGCATTCCTACAACCATGGGTTCGCCCATCTTTAAAAATAATCTACACGCACAAGACTCGATTGTGGTTGAACGTATGCGCGCTGCTGGCGGAATTTTGATTGGTAAAACCAATGTCCCTGAATTCGGACTTGGATCACATACCTATAACCAAGTGTTCGGGACTACTCTAAACAGTTATGATCAGACCAAGTCTGCTGGAGGAAGTAGTGGTGGAGCAGCAGTCGCACTTGCATTGCACATGTTACCCATCGCTGATGGTAGCGATTTTGGTGGTTCGCTACGTAATCCAAGTGCTTGGAATAACGTCTATGGCTTACGCCCATCACAAGGCAGAGTCCCATCAGGAAATGGCCTAGAAGTGTATTACGATCAATTACCGACCGACGGCCCGATGGCAAGAAACGTATCCGATTTAGCTATGATGTTGGCGATACACTCTGGTCATGATCCACGTTACCCTCTCAGCTTACAAAGCTCACCAGACATCTACCAACACTCCTTAGAAGCAAACATGCAGGGTAAACAAGTTGGATGGCTTGGAGATTTTGGTGGATATTTACCAATGGAAGAGGGCTTACTCGAGCAATCGACCCAAAGCCTTAAATATTTTGAGGCAATGGGGTGTGTTGTTGAACCGGTTATCCCTCAGTTTGATATGAATCAGTTATGGCAAGCATGGTTAGTCTTAAGAGCTTTTGTGACTGGGGGCAAGTTAATATCGCTTTACCAAAATCCAGAACAGCGCGCTCTACTGAAGCCTGAAGCTATTTGGGAAATCGAACAATCGATCACATTAAAGGCAAGCGAAGTTTTTCAGGCCTCCGTCACTCGAACTGCATGGACAAAAGAACTTCAAAGACTATTTCAAACATATGATGTGCTAGTCTTGCCGAGCGCGCAAGTATTTGCTTTTGATGCGCAGCAGACGTGGCCAAAAGTCATTGCGGGACATGCGATGGATACCTATCATCGGTGGATGGAGGTTGTTTTTGGACCAACCTTAGCAGGCTTGCCTGTTTTGGCGATACCTGCAGGTTTTCACCAAGGCATACCTTTCGGGTTGCAGTTGATTGGTAAGCCCGGGGGAGAGCTCGAACTTTTACAAATGGGCTTTGCCTGGGAGCAAGTTACCCCATTCGCAGAAGTAAAGCCCACATTATTAAAGTGAACGACTGTAGCGCATCAAAATAAAGCTAATGAGGAACATCAGTGTAGTTGCTGCAATGGCTAAAGAGGCATGAATCCCGATCATGCCACCAATCAGCCCAACTGTAATTCCAGAACCTGCACGCATACCTAATGCCGCCATGTTGTAAAGCCCAATGACACGCCCTCTAATTTCTGTTGGAGCATTGATTTGTACAATACTTTGTGCCATGGAGTTAAATGCTAATTCAAAAAAACCACAAACAAGTAACAAGGCTATTGCAAAGTAATAACTTTGATTTAGCGCGAAGGTTAACAAAATCATACACCAGCAAATTGCTAATATGAGGGCGGTTCGAGGGTGCGGTTTTAAGAAACCACGACTCTCTAAAACAATCCCGGCAATCAAGGCGCCAGCTGCATCAGCGCCTAAAAGTAGACTATATAAAAGCCCAGGATCCCCATGACCTAAGTCTTGAGCAAAGCCCGGCATTTGTGCTTGATAGCCATTACCCACAAAAAACGAAGCAGTCCCCGCTAGCAGAATCATCGAGACAATCACACTTTTTCCGGAAATATCTCGAATAGTTTGCACGATATCTTGGAATCCTCTTACAGCGCGTTTAACCGGTGCTTCACCAACTCGGAATGCAGGACCATAAGGCGCTGTTACTAACCATAAGATTGTTGGTAAATATAAAAATGCATTAACGATGAGACCATATTTAGGCCCCACCGTTAACATGAGTCCCGCCCCAACTGCCGGGCCAATTAACAGTCCTAGATAACGAGCGCTTGCCAGAATGCGAACCGCACTTGGCAAAACGGAGGCATCGACGATGTCATATAAAAGGATTTGAGAAATCGTGTGCCAGAGGACGCCAGCAAAACCATGCAAGACCAGCAAAATCATGGCATGCCATTGCTCAACTGTGTCCGTAATAAAAAGATAGGCCCATGATAATGAGCAAATCATAAATAAGGCGATACCTGCCTGGATCAGGCGGCGGGGATCATATTTATCAGCTAGTGCACCTGCAGGAACTGAAAAGAACAAAAAAGGTAGCCAATGCGACAGAACTGCAAAACCGGCAAGCTCAGGCGAGTGGAATTTTTGATACAGCATCCAGTAACTGATGACATGCTCTACACTATCAGCCATCATCGCTAACATGTAAGTAATGACATGAAATCGATAACCGACAAATTTGAAGGCAGCAAATGCAGGTGCTTTGGTACTTGACATGAAAATCCCTTAAAACGATATCTTAATGCTTTGTACGCCAATCATTTGTGAATTCATTTGCTAGCGTTAGAAATCGTTGCACTGCAAGCTTTGAAGAGTTCTCTCGGTAGGCAAGGCTCAACGGAACTGTCAATACCGAGTTCGGATGAAACGTTTTATACACCACACTTTCTGGTTGAATTGCTTGCATCGATTTTGGCACGATGGCGATACCTAAGCCAGACGCCACTATATGTAATGCACCCATAATGCGATACACGACTTGAGCTGATTTTGGTTCAAAGCCCACCTTGGCACATTCATTAATTAAGCTCTCTTTAATACCTGAGCCATTTACTTGTTGGTAGAAAATAAAATTCTCCTCACGTAAATCTTTTAGGCTGAGAACCCCATTAGGAATAGAGCTTAAAGGGTGATTCATTGGAATGGCAATCACCATATCCTCTTTGAGTAGTTCGATACTCGCAATGCTTGGATATGGCTTGACAGAAGATCGAGAAAAAGCAATATCGATTTTTTCTTGTGCAAGTGCGTTCATGAGATCATGAGCCGCACCTTCTTCAATATCTAGCAAGATGAGAGGATATGTCTGCCGAAACGAACGGACTAAATCTGGCGTCATTTGATGCATGGATGCAGAGCTGGTAAAACCTAAGCGAATGTTACCTTCTTCGCCTAATTCAAAACGCCGCACGCGAAGGATTGCATGCTCGACATTCGCTAGGATGGCTTGCGCATCGGTTAAAAATACCCGACCAGCAGGACTTAGTTGAATACGTCGAGATTTTCGAAGAAATAACTTAACACCGAGTTCTTTTTCAAGAGCCTGAATTTGTTGCGTTAATGGCGGTTGTTGGATACCTAATTTGGCAGCTGCCCGGGTCATGTGCTCTTCCTGAGCAACGGCAACAAAGTATCGTAAATGTCTTAATTCCACAAAAACATCCCTGATATCTTAAAAGTATTAATTTAACATTTTTTATATATTAGACAAGTTTTTTTATATGGAATATATTGATTGGAATACAAAAAAGGATAAAAAATGGAAAAAGATACTGAAGTCGCTATTGTTGGCGGAGGCATTGCGGGACTAATTTTAGCAATTAGTTTGCATCAAATTGGTATAAAAAGCCGTATTTACGAGTCGGTCACAGAAATACTGCCGCTTGGCGCTGGCATTAATTTGTTACCTCATGCTGTTCGCGAGTTAGAGGAGCTAGGCTTATTACCAGCGTTGGACCGCGTGGGTATTCGCACGCAAGATGCTTCGTACTATAACCATCATGGCCAATTAATTTATCGAGAAATTGTTGGTCAAGCGGCAGGTTATAAATGGCCACAATTTTCTATTCACCGTGGTGATTTACAAATGCTTTTATTAGAAGCGGCCAAGGAGCGTCTTGGAGATGATGTCATCGTAACTAATCATAAATTTATTGGCTATGATCAAGATGAGAATAGCGTTACATCACATTTTGTGAATCGTGACGGTGAACCTCTCCCATCGGTAAGGTCTTCCGTCATGATTGGGTGTGACGGCATTTATTCGGTTTTACGAGGTTTGTTATATCCAGATGAAGGTGAGCCAAAATATTCTGGTTACACCATTTGGCGGGGCGTTACACCCTTTAAGCCTTTTTTAAGTGGCGCGGATACGATTCGTGCAGGTTGGATGCCGGTTGGAAAAATCATGATCTACCCAATTCGGAACAATATTGATGATGAGGGCAATCAACTGATGAATTTTGTGGCAACGCAAATACGTCCTAAACCCGATAAATGGAATTTCCATGGTGCGGCAAAGCTAGAAGATTTTTATGATGCTTATGACAGCTGGGATTTTGATTGGTTAGACATCAAGGGCTTACTCAAGAAAACAGAAAAATTCATGGTATATCCAATGGTAGACCGTGATCCATTGCCTACTTGGACGAATAATCGCATCACCTTAATGGGAGATGCTGCACATCCCATGTATCCTCGAGGATCGAATGGCGCAGGTCAAACCATCCTTGACGCAAGATTTTTAACTGGCGCGTTCAAACGTCATGGAGTTGGTTCAACCGCCCTGCAAGAATATGACAAAGAACGTGTTGCAGCAACGGGTAAGGTTGTGTTGATGAATCGCGCAAATCCCCCAGATACAATCTTGAAGGTGGTGCATGAGAGAACTGGTGGAAAACGTTTTAATAAAATTGAAGATGTTATTAGTCAATCAGAAATGGAAGCTATACTAAACGATTATAAAAATGTGGCTGGATTTCAATTAAAGCAATTAGATCAAAAGCCAGCATACGTATAGTGAATTATCAATAATTTGGAGGAGACACCATGAGTTTAGAATTAAAGTTACCAGGATTGATTATTCCGCCGCTAACTCCTTTTAATGATCGACAACAGGTTGACTATGCATTATTAGAAACAGGCGTCAATTATGTAGTAGCTGACTGTAATGCTGCCATGGTGATTGCTGCAGGGGTTGAGGCTCAAGAATATCACTACCTCAAATTAGAAGAACGCAAAGAACTCATAAAAAAAACGATTGAATTTGTAGGCAATCGATGTCCTGTCGCTGTGGGTATTTCTCATCCAAGTTATAAAATTGCGATTGAACTTGCACACTATGCCCAAGATTTAGGGGCACAGTCTGTGCAGCTTTTAGCGCCTTTACGGGCATTTGGTGGTGAACCATCTCATCAAGAAACTTTAGATTATTTTCAAGCCGTATTATCTGAAATTAAAGTTCCAATGGTTCTGTATCTCAATCCTGGACCAGGTGCAAATGTATCGATTCCAACCACGATTGCTTTATCTAAACTCAAAGGGATTGATTACATCAAAGAAAGCTCACGGGATTTATCACGTGTTTCAAGGCTCATTGCTGAAATTGAACTAGCCGGTCATGCAAGGTATTTCACAACGATGCAAATGTTGTTAATTACACTTCAGTTAGGTGGGTCTGGCATCACACTACCTCCTCCAGCAGCCTATTTAGCTAATAAAGTAGTAAAAGCATTTATTCAAGGTGATTTAAAAGAAGCGACGCGCTTGCAATTGCAGTTTGCTTGCTACCCCAATCGTTGGATGGGACATGGACTAACACCCACCATGAAAGCCTCCTTTAAATTAATGGGTCTATCTGCTGGAGATCCTTATCCACCTCACCCTCCTATTGGTGGAGAGGATTTAAAAGCCTTAGAGGCTTTCCTAAAAACAACTGATTTTCCAATTAAATAGGGAGTATTACGTGAATTTTATCTGTTGGGTAAAAGCTTTTGTCTTAAGTTTCTTTTTTATATCGGGAGTAACTTACGCACAGACTGATTACCCTAAGAAATCCATTACGATTATTGTTCCTTATGCGGTAGGTGGAGGTGCTGATCAAGTGGCACGTTTAATTGGGCAGCAATTAAGTCTTAGACTGAAACAATCTGTTGTGATTGAAAACCGTGGTGGAGGAAGTAACACCATTGGCATGAATTTTGTCGCCAAATCATCTGCAGATGGATACACCTTGGGACTTGCCACCCCCACTTTCTTAATGACACCATCGATTATTAAAAATCAGCCCTATGACCCTTTGGGAGATTTTACAGGCGTTGCTATTTTTACAGATGCCCCATTAGTCCTAGCTGTTAACCCTAAATTACCAGTTAAATCCGTGAAGGAATTAATTGAATATGGCAAGTCTCATCCCAATGAACTCAATTGGGCCTCTGGGGGCACTGCTTCGACACAGGGTCTTGCGGGTGTATTGTTTGGCATGACGGCGGGTATACAAACTACCCAAGTGCAATATAAAGGCAGTTCACAAGGATTAAATGACTTACTTGGGGGGAGCGTGCAATTTATGTTTAACCCCATGCCCTCAATTATTCAGCATGAACGTAGTGGTAAGTTAAGAATTTTGGGAGTGGCGGGAACCTCTAAGATGTCAAAGTATCCCGAGTTTCCATTAATTTCTGATGCCTTACCTGGCTATCATACCTCTGGGTGGTTTGGGCTAGTGGCACCGAAGGGAACACCAGTTGCAGTCTTGGATATGTTGAATAAAGAAGTCAATGAAATCGTCAAAGATCCGGTGATACGTGAGCGATTAATAGAAGAAGGTTTAGAGCCGAAAAGCATTTCAAGAGATGCATTTAATAAAATGTTACAAAGTGATTTTATTAAATATCAAAAAATATTAGCAACGCAAAATATTGTTAAAGAATAATTCATACTTAAAGGAGCAGCTATGTTAACCATTCAACGTTTATCCCTTGCAGAAGCAAAAATATTGATAGATGGGGCAACCCAAAAATCAATAGAAATGAATATACCGATGTGTATTGCGATTACTGATGAGTCGGGACATTTGATGGCATTTGATCGCATGGATGGTGGCAAAGTGAGTAGTACGCCGATTGCCATTGATAAGGCGTTTACTGGAGCCGTTGCGCGAAAAGGTACGCATGTGTATAACGAGTTGTGTGTCCCAGGTAAATCAACATTTGGTATTCATGTAACTAATGGCGGACACTTTAGCATTATTGGTGGTGGATTTCCAGTCTTCGTTAATGGACAAATCGTCGGTGGCGTAGGTATCAGCTCTGGCACAGCGGTTGAAGACCAAGTAGTAGCTGAAGCTGCGCTCGTTTATTTTTACGAGAAAACAGGACACAAGGCTTAAGCTATGTCAAAACTACAGTTAACGCTCGCTTGTTGGAATTACGACCGAACCCGAGCGTTAATGGAGGGCAGCATTGTTCCTGAGGGAATTGATCTTAACTATTTAAGCTTACCCGTTGAAGAGATTTTTTTTCGTACCCTCGCCAATCAAGAGTTTGATGTTGCTGAGTTATCACTTTCTTCGTATCTTCTGTCGTTGCAAAAACTAGAAAAGCCATTTATTGCGATACCTGTATTTCCGTCTTGTGCATTTCGGCATTCAGGTATTTTTATTAATACTAATTCTGGGATTCGTGAGCCAAAAGATTTGATTGGTAAACGTATTGGGACGCCAGAATATCAAATGACTGCCGCTGTTTGGATTCGGGGCATATTGCAAGATGATTTTGGAGTACCCCTTGATCAGCTGAATTATTTCACAGGTGGTGCAGAGCAACCCGGAAGAAGTGAAAAGATCAAGTTGCAGTTACCAGATAACATCAAAGTCCAGCCGATTGAGCAGCACCAGACACTATCTCAAATGCTCAAAGATGGTGAGATTGATGCGCTGTATACAGCGCGAACCCCTTCTTGTTTTAACGCCTTCAATCCATACATTCAACGTTTGTTTCCCAATTATGGCGAAGTTGAGCGCGCGTATTATCAACAGTCAAAAATTTTTCCGATCATGCATGTGATCGTCATTAAGCGCAGCGTTTATGAAGCTAATCCATGGATTGCAATGTCATTATATAAAGCCTTTTTAGCTTCTCAGAAATTGGTCTATCAAGACATGAAAGAAACTGTTGTATTAAAAACGATGTTTCCGTGGATGAATTATTACCTCGATCAAGTACGCAGTGAGATGGGAGAAGATTATTGGCCCTGGAATATTGCTGGAACGAAACATAACATAGAGACATTAATGCGTTATTCCTGTGAGCAAGCTCTTTTAAAGCAACCTTTTACCATGGAAGAAATCTTCGCTAAAGAAACCTTTAGCGGCTTTAAGATATAAGTAAACCAACAGACTTCAAGCAAACAAAGCTCATTAAAACGCTATAATTATCATAAAATATTAATACAAAATAGGTTAGACATGTTTGATGTGATTGTTGTTGGCGGCGGTAATGCTGCACTATGTGCTGCATTAACAGCAAGAGAGGGTGGCGCCTCAGTCCTCATTCTAGAATCAGCTCCGTTCGAGTGGCGTGGAGGTAATTCAGTGCATACAAGAAATTTACGCTGTATGCATGATGCACCTCAAGACGTTTTAGTTGAAGCCTATCCTGAAGAAGAGTTTTGGCAAGATTTGCTCAAAGTCACTGGTGGCTTAACCAACGAAAAACTAGCGCGCCTGATTATTCGTGGCACCTCTACCGTAAGAGATTGGATGCGTAAGCATGGCGTCCATTTCCAACCATCCTTATCGGGCACTTTACATGTGGCGCGCACAAATGCCTTCTTTATGGGGGGCGGCAAGGCACTAGTCAATGCTTTTTTTAGAAGTGCTGAGCAGTTAGGTATTGAGATACGTTACGAAACCACCGTCAAACATGTGAATGTAAAAGACGGCATATTTGAAAGTGTTGTTTTAGATAATGGCGAAGTCATTTCTGGTAAATCTTGTGTGCTCGCTTGTGGTGGTTTTGAATCCAATCGTGAATGGTTAAGAGAAGCTTGGGGTCAAAACAATAATGGTGAATGGCCCGCAGATAATTTCCTGATTCGTGGCACAAAATTTAATCGTGGTGATGTCCTCAAAAACCTATTAGACCAAGGCGCAGATCAAATTGGTGATGTGACACAGGGACATTGCGTTGCTATTGACGCCCGTTCACCGTTATATGATGGCGGGATTTGTACACGTTTAGATTGCGTATCTTTGGGTATCGTTGTCAATCAATTCGCAAAACGTTTTTATGATGAAGGTGAAGATTTTTGGCCTAAGCGTTATGCGATTTGGGGACGTTTAGTAGCGTTGCAACAAGGACAAATTGCTTATTCTATTATTGACTCCAAAGCAATTGGTCGATTTATGCCTCCAGTTTTTTCTGCGATTAAAGGCAATACGATTTCTGAAATCGCCCAGCAACTCAAATTAGATGTTGATCAACTTAATCAAACCGTGAGTGAGTTTAATCACTCCTGTAAAGTCGGCACCTTCAATCACAATGTCCTTGATGATTGCCATACGGAAAACATGACCCCGGAAAAAACCCACTGGGCCTTACCAATTGATCAAGGCCCTTTTTATGCTTACCCTTTGCGTCCAGGTATTACGTTCACATACCTCAGTCTAAAAACGGATGAAACAGCAGCTGTGTTTTTTAATGAAAAAGCTAGCCCTAATTTATTTGTAGCAGGTGAGTTAATGGCGGGCAATGTTTTAGGTAAAGGATATACCGCTGGTATTGGTATGTCGATTGGCACTATTTTTGGCAGAATCGCTGGCCAATCTGCAGCTGCTGCGATCAAAAAAATGAAAGAATCTCATGCACACGCTTAATACATTAATCGCTGATGCGAAAAACTTTAACCAACCATCAGAGTCCGTGATTGAAGTACAACGCGTCTTGCAAATATGCAATGCCTGTCGTTATTGTGAAGGCTTTTGTGCAACTTTTCAGTCGATGACAAGACGCTTAGATTTTAATGTTGCGGATGTTCATTTTATGGCTAACCTTTGCCATAACTGCGGGGCGTGCTTACATGCTTGTCAATACGCACCCCCAAATGAATTCGGGGTTAACATACCGCAAGCGATGGCCAAAGTTCGCCTCGAAACCTATCAAACCTATGCATGGCCGAAGCAGTTAGGAGCCATTTATCAAAAAAATGGCCTTACGTTGACCATGTTGACTTCTGTTGCCATTATTTTGTTTTTACTCAGTTTACAAACCAGTAGTACAGGACTATTTAATACCAATACAGATGCTAATTTTTATGCGATTTTTCCGCATAATAGTATGGCAATGATCTTTGGCAGTGTTTTTCTAGTGATGGTGTTGGCCTTAACGATCGGCGTGCGTGGGTTTTGGCGGCAGGTGTCGACAGATCCAATGATGCTCGGTGCAGTAAAAGATGCGACGCATGATGTGCTTACTTTAAAAAATTTAGGTGGTGGGCATCAACAAGGCTGTAATGAAGCGGATGATGCCTTTTCTTTATGGCGTAAAAGATTTCATCACATGACTTTTTATGGATTTTTACTCTGTTTTGCAGCAACTAGTGTAGCTACCTTGTTTCATTATTTCCTGGGTTGGCAAGCGCCATACTCCTATACAAGTTTGCCCGTGATACTGGGAACAGTTGGTGGTTTAGGTTTAATTGTGGGACCCATTGGGTTACTGTATCTCAACTTAAATCGTCATCCTTTGCACGGCGATGCTGCTCAAAAACCGATGGATATTGGGTTTATTTCGTCATTACTAGCCATTAGTGTTTCTGGATTAGCACTCTTAGCTTTGCGACACACCTCGTTCATGGGCATATTGCTGTGTATTCATCTTGGCTTTGTGATGGGATTTTTTCTGATGATGCCTTATGGTAAATTTGCACACGGTATTTTCCGTAGCGCAGCTTTATTGAAAAACGCCATTGAAGTCAGAATGGGCAAGTCAGTCAGTGTTGGTTCTGACTAACTTGCACAAACGTTAATCTGCTTTGATATTGGCAGCACTAATGAGTTGCTTCCAACGGTTGTAATCATTTTGCACCATGTTTTTGACTTCAGCTGGTGAAGGTGATATTGGCTTACCCCCCGCTTTTTCAAAACGATCTTTGACATCTGCTTGATTGGCGACTTGATTGAATGCTTCTTGCCATTTGGTAACAATTGCCGCAGGTGTTTTAGCTGGCAAGAACAAACCAAACCAAGATTCCAATTGAATATTTGAAACACCCGTTTCAATGACAGTTGGTACGTTAGGTAGGTTGGGATTACGGGATGCCCCTGAAGTTGCAAAAGTTACAACACTACCAGAATCAATATGCGGTTTAGCTGTTGGAGAAAGATCAAAGAATAAATCAACGCGTCCTCCGATAATGTCGGTATAGGCGGCTTGCGCACCTTTGTAGGGGATATGAACACAGTCTACACCAGCATTTTTCCAAAGAGCCGCAGCTAAAACATGCTGACCAGTACCATTCCCACCCGAAGCATAGGTTAATTTTCCGGGATTTTCCTGAGCATATTTAATCAATCCTTTGAGATCATTAAAAGGTAAACCTTTGCGCCCAATTAAGGTATAGCTATAACTAGTAATAAGACCGACAGGCACAAAGTCTTTGATCGGATCATAAGGCAAGTTTTTATAGAGCCAAGGGTTCATTACGATATTTGAAATAGATCCTACTACGGCTGTATAACCATCGGCAGGTTGTTTGGCTACATAATCAGTACCTACCACAGTCCCTACACCGGGCTTGTTTTCGACAATAAAACTTTCCTTCATGATAGGTGCTAACTTATCAGCCAAGACTCGACCCACCAAATCGAAACCACCTCCGGGGGGTTGGGGAACAACGATATGAAGAGACTTATCCGGAAACCCGGACTGCGCCATTGCAGATGCAGTTAGGATAGATACAACCAATACGCTGGACTTAAGAATTAAAGAAAATTTATTTAACATGATTTAACCAATCTTGGCCACGTTGATAAAGAGCTTCTACTGCAGGGCCTTTGAGTTGAGGCATATCTGTTTTAACAGTAAAGCCAAGTTTCGTTTGAATATAAGCTAAATGACGATAGCCTTCTGGAAAACGATTGAGTAATTCTTGATCGAGTTGCAGATTCGCCGCAGGATCGAGCGGATTGAGGCGATCTTTTTCGTAGATCGGTTGACGAAGAACTACACCCCATCGACCTTCGCATTTTTCCATGAAGTCATAAAAGCGACCAGTGCACACTACATCACAAATGACACCATCGACAGGACCACGTTGTGTGATAGTCATTTTGGTTTGTGCGATGGCACGATCACCATTCAGTTCAACGCTACAACCACCCAGAAAATGCAAAATGCTAACGCCTTTATTCCAGCCCTCGATGGATACTTTAATAAATTCTTCGAAGTGACCTTGAAACCAAGTAGCCATCATGACACCATCGCTATGCCAGACAGTTTTGAACTTTTCCCATTGACCAGAGTCACGCCAAACAACCCAATTCTCTACAACCTCACGAATACGCTGTTTTTCTAATAACACTTCTACATCTAAGGTGCTCATAATTTTCCTTAAGGGTAATAACTACATTGAATTTAATCTGGTTTGATATTTGCTGACTTAATGACCTTCGACCATTTATCAACCTCAGTTTTAATGATTTGGCTTGTTTGATCAGGAGTCGGTGTAGAAACTAGATAACCCATTGAGGTTAATTTTTCTCTCATCTCAGGTGAGCTGACTATCTTTGACATTTCTGCATTGAGTAAATCAACAATTGCTTTAGGGGTTCCTGCTGGAGCCGCAACAAATTGTTGCGTATCACCCTCAAAGTCAGGAAAGCCAGATTCAGCAATCGTTGGTACATTAGGTAAAGTTGCGATCCGTGATTTGCTAGTTAGGGCAAGTGCTAGTAATTTACCACCGCTTACTTGAGACATAGCAGGTGGCAGGGCTGATAAGCCAAGTGGCACTTGATTAGCTAAAACTGCCTGCAAGGCAGGACCACCACCATTGTATGGAATATGTTTCATATCAATATTAGCTCTTAAGACTAAAAGCTCGGCGCTGAGATGAGGGCCTGTGCCATTACCTGGAGATGCGTAATCAAATTTACCAGGGTTAGATTTGACCAGAGCAATCAACTCTTTCATGTTTTTTGCTGGGAAGGAGGGATGCGCCACCAGGATGTTCGGTGAACTAACCGGCAGACCAACGGGAGCAAAATCTTTAAAAACATCAAAACCTGGATTTGCAAATAAGGAAGGATTAATGACAAAAGAACTGCTCACCAAAAGTAGTGTGTAGCCATCCGCAGGAGATTTAGCAACTTGTGCGATACCGATGTTCGCTGAACCACCTGGCTTGTTTTCAACGATAAATGATTTACCTAAATTCTCTGAAAGTTTTTGCGATAATAGACGTGCAATGATATCTGAAGGGCCGCCTGGTGCAAAGGGAACAACAATTTTCACAACGCGATTAGGATATTCTTGGGCATTGGCAGAAGGAGCGTGAAAAATACCAAGGCTGCAGACGAATAATGACAATAAAGCCACTGGAAATAAATGCAGAATTTTTTTCATGCTTGCCTCAAATTTAGTAATATTTGGCTTTATTATATGATTATTCAATGTAATAAACGATACTACTTGTTTGAATAATAAATATAAATGAGGCATGCATGAGTAATCTTACGATTTGGGGACGTTTAAACTCCATCAATGTGCAAAAAGTATTATGGGTTTGTGAAGATATTCAATTACCATTCCATCGAATCAATGCTGGGATGGAGTTTGGAGTCAACAAAACCGAAGAGTACAAAAGCAAAAATCCGAATGGTTTAGTTCCAACGATTGATGACGACGGATTTATTTTGTGGGAATCTCACACAATCATGCGCTACTTAGCAAGTAAATACGACAAAAATCATTTCTTGTATCCACAAGACGCTCAAGTGAGTGCAAAAGTTGATCAATGGTTAGACTGGTATAACACCGTAGGTTGGCCGCCCATGAGAAACCTTTTTTGGGGATGGATTCGTACTCCTGAAGCGCAACGTAATTTAGAAGAACTAGAAAAGATTCGTCAAAGCTTTATTTTGATTGCGGGGATGTTAGATCAGCAATTAAGTCAAACAAGTTATATGGCGTGTAATCACTTTACGATGGCAGATATTCCAATTACATTGCTTTGTTATCGTTGGTTTAACTTACCTATTGAACGACCAGTCATGAAGCACCTTGAGGCTTGGTATGCCAAAGTTCAGGCACGACCAGGATATCAAAAATATTCCACTGCACCACTGACTTAATGTTGAAGGACTCGTTGTGAAAATTGTTGATATTCGAGAAATTAGTGTTCCCTTAAAATCCAATCTTAGAAATTCAGTATTTGATTTTTCTGAGATGACCACATCTGTTGTTGCAGTGATTTCAGATATTGTTCGGGATGGTAAACCACTCATTGGTTACGCATTTAACTCTACCGGGAGATATGCGTGTGGAGCGCAAATGCGAGATCGATTTATACCTAGAATATTAAAAACTAAGCCTGAAGACTACCTGAATGAAACAGGTACTAATCTTTCCGCGGAAAAGCTCTTGAAATGCATGATGCAAAAAGAAAAGCCCGGCGGTCATACAGAGCGCTCTGTAGCGATAGGGACCATTGAAGTTGCGCTTTGGGATTTAGTTGCAAAAATTGAGCAACAACCCCTCTATGTGGTTTTAGCAAACGAATTTAATCAAGGCAACATACCCAAACAAGTACCCTGTTATGTGGGGGGAGGATGGTATGCACCCGGTAAGGGTATTCCTGAACTTCAAGCGGAAATCAAAAAACGCATGGATGAAGGTTATCAGATCATGAAGGTAAAAGTAGGTGGGGCATCGCTCGCCGAAGACTTAAAACGATTAGATGCTGCCATTGAGATCGTTGGGTCTGCTCAAAATTTAGCAGTTGATGCAAATGCTGCGTGGCAAAGACCTGCCGCGCTTGAATATGCTAAGGCGTTGCGCCCCTACCATTTGAAATGGTTAGAAGAGCCCACAGACCCTTTGGATTTTGCATTGTTAAGTGAATTGACGGAGTTTTATGATGCGCCAATTGCGACTGGGGAAAACTTGTTTTCTACTCAAGACATTCGTAATTTGATTCAATTTGGCCGCCTTCGTTCATCGTCTGACATTATTCAAATTGATGTCCCACAGTCCTATGGCATTGTGCAGTTTTCTAGGACATTAGACATGATGAAAGATCTTGGTTGGAGTCGCCGCTCTGTTTTCCCTCACGGGGGTAATCTCATGACTTTAGCTATAGTTGCAGGATTTGGCTTAGGTGGTTGCGAAGCTTATCCGGATGTTTTTGGTGCCTTTGCAGGGTTCAATGATGATGCTACTTTGAATGAAGGAAAAATTGGTTTATCGGATCGTCCAGGTATTGGGTTTGAGGGGCAAAATGAGTTGTACCAGTTAATGAAAACTATTGTTCATTAACTCAACTCAGCGAAAACCCCCATAGTAGTTGTTGTAGAGCAGCATTACGATGGTAATAGTAAGTTAAAAATATATTAAATAATAATTGATCGGAGACAACATGAGTACTAGACGGAGTTTTTTAAAAAATACAGTATTTTCTGGCCTGACATTTTGTTCATGCAGTATGTTAGATTCTGCCATTGCTCAAACAGCAAGAGATCTCGGCGGCAAGGACCCTGGAAATGATCCGCTGCTCAACTTTACGCACCCTTTGCAGGGGACGAAGAGGGCGCCTACCATCATTGATGGCAAAGTAGTCAAGACAATTGATGTCCATGCACATTGCTTTTTTCAAGAGGCTGTGGAGCTTGCCGGTACTGGAACTAATGTCAACGGCGCTGTGAGGGGTGGACCGCAACACTACATCGCACTGCAAAATGCAGAGGCAGTCAAAGTACGACTAGCGTCAATGGATGCCATGGGCATTGATATGCAAGTTTTATCCGTCAATACCTTCTGGTATAGAAAGGACCGTGAGCTTGCCACAGAAATTTGTCGTATTAATAACGATAACTTGGCGAAATTATGCGCCGCTCACCCTACGCGATTTTCTGCATTTGGTTGCTTAGCGATGCAGTTTCCTGATCTGGCCGTAAAACAGTTAGAAGCAATCATGAAAATACCTGGTATGGTGGGCGCTGCGATTCAGGCGAACGTTGCTGGTGAGGAGTTTTCTGATCCAAAATTTGATCCGATATGGGCAAAGGCACAAGAGCTTGGAGCTGCTTTATTCATTCATCCACAAAGTACGCCTGAACTTGCGAAACGATTCAAAGGGAATGGTTGGATGTCGAATGTGATTGGTAATCCATTAGATACGACTATTGCTTTGCAACATTTAATTTACGAAGGCACCTTAGATAAGTTCCCAACTTTGAAATTTATCTCAGCGCATGGCGGTGGTTTCTTGGGTTCGTATGCTCCAAGAATGGATCATAGTTGTTTTGTGTCGCCAAGTAATTGTGATCCGAAGATTGTTCTTAAGAAAAAACCAACAGAATATTTAAAGCAACTATATTTTGATACCTTGGTGTTTACGCCAGAGGCATTACGTCATTTAGCTAACCAAGTGGGTACAAGTCAATTAATGATTGGTACAGACCAACCGATTCCTTGGAATTTAGATCCTATTGGTCATGTGATGTCTACCCAAATGTCAAATAAAGAGCGCGTTGCCTTATTAAATACAAATGCAAAACGTGTTTTGGGAATAAAAACAATTTAATCCATTAGTTTGTCATTAGGACAATTTAATTTATCGATTGATATTAATCTTAGGAGACAGGAAATATGGGAAGTTTTTCATCAGAAATTCGAGCAGGTATGCAGATTGATTGGGATGTACCTATCAAGATGGATGATGGCTTAGAAGTTAGAGCAGATATTTTCCGTCCCGTTAAAGAAGGAAAATATCCAGCCATCATTACCTATGGTCCATACGCAAAATATTTACATTTTGAACAAATCTATAAGACTTGTTGGGATCGAATGATTGAAACCTTTCCAGAGGTTGGAGCGAATACAACAAATCAATTTCAGTCATGGGAAGTTGTGGATCCAGAAAAATGGGTGCCAGAGGATTACGTTGTGATCCGCGTTGATTCAAGGGGTTGTGGCAGATCACCTGGATATGTTGAGTTGTGGAGTGCCCGTGAAGCACAAGACTTCGCTATTTGTATTGACTGGGCAGGAACACAAGCTTGGTCGAATGGCAAGGTAGGCATTAATGGTATTTCTTATTACGGCATGAATCAATGGCAAGTAGCAGCCCTACAACCAAAACACTTATCAGCTATGTGTATTTGGGAAGGTGCAAATGATTTTTATCGTGATCTTAGCCATCATGGTGGAATTTTATGTAACTTTATTGAGAACTGGTATGACATGCAGGTCAAAACCGTTCAATATGGTTTAGGTAAAAATGGTCATCGCAGCAAGATTACTGGGGATTGGGTATCTGGCCCTGAAACCCTCACAACAGAAGAGTTAGGTGCTAATCGCTTTGATTTTGGAGGACTCACATTTAAACATGAGTTTGATGATGAGTTTTGGACTTCGCGGACGCCAGACTACAGCAAAATTAAAGTACCACTCTTATCTGCCGGCAATTGGGGTGGACAAGGATTGCACACGCGCGGCAATGTGGAAGGTTTTGTGCGCTCAGCATCTGATCAAAAATGGTTAGAAATGCATGGCATTGAGCATTGGACACATTTTTATACCGATTACGGTAGATTGATGCAAATGAAGTTTTTTGATTATTTTCTCAAGGGAGAAAAGAACGGTTGGGATCAGCAGCCGAAGGTCTTATTAAATGTTCGTCATCCTGGGGAAAAATTCACACAGCGTGCCGAAACCACATGGCCTCTCGCTTCTACGCAGTGGACCAAAATGTATTTAAATGCAACTAGTTCAAGCTTGGGGACATCCAGCCTTGATCAATCTAGTAAAGTGACGTATCGTGGATTATCAGAGGGCGTCACATTCTTAACGTCGCCACTTGAGCAAGATACAGAAGTAACAGGCCAGTTAGCCGCGAAATTATTTATATCTTCAAGTACAGTTGATGCGGATATGTTTTTAATTATGCGTATTTTTGATCCAAACATGAAGGAAATTACTTTCCAAGGTGCTTTAGATCCAAATACGCCAATTGCACAGGGTTGGTTGCGGGCATCACACCGTGAACTAGATCCAAAATTATCTGTGTCATATCGTCCTTATCACCCACATACCAAAAAAGAACTGTTAAAACCAGGCGAGGTATATGAGTTAGATATTGAGATATTGCCAACGAGCATTGTTGTTCCTGCGGGTTACAGAATTGGACTTACCGTACGCGGTAAGGACTATGTCTATCCTGGAGCAACAGGAGCTAGACTTTCGAATATGAAATATCCTTTCACAGGGGTGGGGCCTTTTACCCACAATCACCCTGGGGATCGTCCTCCAGAGATATTTGATGGTGAAGTCAGCTTGCATACAGGCCCCAATCATCAAGCGTATATATTGTTGCCTGTTATTCCTAAAAAGTAATAATAGAGGTCTCAAATTGACGTCAAGTTTGCATCGCAAGCTTGACGTTTTTTTATCTGCTTAATATACCTAGCTTGGCAACAGCATCATGACCATGGTTGAATGACGAAAAGATCTTTTAATTTCTGATGGAATACTTTTAAACTTTTTCAGAAGGCTTAAAAAAGAAACATGTGATTTTTGGTAAAAAATACCAAAAGTGTTTGAGCGTATCAAATAATTCAGCAAAAAGTATTGCCCGTACCACGACTGAGTTGGAGAATGATGTATCAAATGAGGCTAAAAACCCCTAACAGTAATACGTTCTCAATGGGGGTATTTAGCAGTTTTCATGTGAGGGTGATAACATGTAGGTGTAACTAATTTGTCACTTTCTGAGTAAATACCACATGATGCGTTTTAAGATTTGCCAATACCACCGCCTTTTATTATTGACGGTGGTTGGTTTGTTAGCCTCATGTGCAGCAGGACCTGATTACGAGACGCCAGCTCTTTCTAATCAAGTAAAGTTGACATCGAACCCTTTGCTAACTCAATTAAACGATGTTCCGAATATGGCTGGTGGTAACCCACAAGCATCTGTTGATCAACTAAAAGTTCCATCAGATTGGTGGGCCTTGTTTCAGTCAAATGATTTAAACCGCATTGTCGACGCCGCATTGCATAAAAATCCCAGTCTACAAGCCGCTGATGCTGCTTTGAGATCTGCTCAAGCAACTGCAAGAGCGCAGACCGGTGTTTATTTTCCAACTGTTGGAATGAATGCCTCTGGAATACGGCAGCAAGTTTCACCTGCATATTTTGGCCAATCCTCTGGTGAGCCTAATATCTATAATTTATACAATGCCAATATCAGCGTTGCTTATAGAGTCGACCTATTTGGCGGATCACGTCGTCTTGTTGAGAGTGCTAAGGCTCAAGCTGAATATCAGCAATTTCAATTAGAAGCAACTTATTTATCATTAACCACCAATGTGGTAAATGCAGCAATTCGAGAAGCTGCGCAAAGAGAGCAACTCGAAGCGACTCAAACCATTTTGCAATCTCAGCAAAACTTAGCCAAGTTAATTGATCAGCAGTTTGCGATTGGCACCGTATCAAAAATTGACACGAGTTCACAAAACACACTTGTTGCTAATTCTCAATCACAACTCTATAGTTTTGATAAAAATTTATCAGTGACACGTAATATGTTAATTGCCTATACAGGTAATTATCCTGGTTCAGCAAATTTACCCCAATTTCGTTTAGCGAATTTGCATCTACCCAGTGAAATTCCAAAAGTTATACCCACAGATTTAGTAAGACAACGACCGGATATACGTGCTGCAGAGGCTGCATTGCGAGCATCAAACGCTCAAGTTGGAGTGGCAACAGCGAACTTATTGCCACAATTAAACTTAACTGCAGCATATGGTTCTCAGGCCTTAACAACGAGCGCTTTGTTTGGACCAGGAACTGCCATGTGGAATCTTGGCGCTGGAATATTTCAGCCTTTATTTCAAGGGGGTACATTACGGGCGCAACGTGATGCTGCAAAAGCTGCTTATGAGCAAGCTGCGGCAAATTACGAGGGTGCCGTAGTGAATGCTTTCCAAGAAGTAGCCAATGCGCTCAAGTCATTAGAAGCTTCTGCAAATACGTTAGCGTCTGCGGCCAGTGCTGAAAAAAATGCAGGGGTTAATTTACATTTAGTCACACAACAATATAAATTGGGTACCACCAATTACCTTGCCGTATTAAATTCGCAAACACAGTATCAGCAGGCGAAGATTAATTTAATACAAGCACAAGCAGATCGATACACAAGCACTGCAGCACTATATGCTGCCATTGGCGGTGGATGGTGGAATCGTTCTGGCCCTGCTTATCTTGGTCGTGATCAAGCTTCATCTTCAACCACATCTTCAGCACAACAAGAAGTGAAATAACTATGAATATCTTCAAAAAGTCTCAACCTTCTGCTTCTTCGAGTAGCAATCAGTCACCCTTTCGTAAAAGAATGATTTGGATGTTGATTGGGGTTTTTGTCTTGATGGGACTCATCATTGGGTTTAACTTATTCAAGACCATCATGATTAAAAAATATTTAGCTGGCGCAGGATCTCCGCCTGCGACAGTTTCAACGATGACTGTTGCTGAAGAAGAATGGCAACCACAACTCAAGGCTTCTGGAAGTTTAAGGGCATATCGCGGCGTTGAATTAAGCACAGAAGTTAATGGCCTTGTCAAAAAAGTCTATGCCAAATCAGGGGAGGATGTAAAAGAAGGATCTCTTTTGATGTCGCTGGTTCAAGATGCAGATCGCGCCCAATTACTTGCTTTACAAGCCCAAGCCGATCTCGCGAAGGTAGTGAATGAGCGAGATCGTGAACAATTGGCGATTGAAGCGATTAGTAAAAATGCCTTTGATTCCAGTAGTGCAGACTATAAAGCGAAGACAGCCCAAGTAGCGCAACAAGCTGCACTGGTTGCAAAAAAGAATTTGAGAGCACCTTTTTCAGGAACTGTGGGTGTTGTGTCGATTAATCCAGGTCAATTTATTAACAGTGGTGAAAAAATGATGACGCTGCAAACAATTGATCCTATTTTTGTGGATTTCACACTTCCACAAAGTGTCGTTGCACAGATTGAGAAAGATCAAATCGTCAGTGTGCATTCCGATGCGTATGGAGATCAGTTATTTATGGGAAAAATTACAGCCATTAGTCCAAAAGTTGACCCGAGTACCAGAAATATTCAAGTAGAAGCTTTGGTTAGTAATCCTGATAAAAAGTTATTGCCAGGTATGTTTGCCAATTTAAAAATTGACAGTGGTGAAAAATTATTTTATATCACCGTTCCACAAACAGCCGTGACATACAACCCCTATGGCTCTGTGATCTACATTGCCAAGCAGGGGGTAAGTAAAGATGGAAAACCTGGTTTAGAAGCGCAACAAGTGTTTGTGACAACTGGCCCTACTCGGGGCGATCAAGTGGCTATCTTAAAAGGGATTAAAGTGGGCGATACGATTGTTACTAGTGGGCAACTCAAGTTAAAAAATAGCACGCCACTGATTGTGAATAATTCAGTGATGCCAGCTAACAATGCCAACCCTAAGCCACAAGAATAAGAACATCATGATCAGAATATTGAGTAAACATTCCGAGGTATTAGTATGAAATGGACTGACATTTTTATACAAAAACCAGTAATGTCAATTGTGGTGAGTTTATTAATTTTATTATTAGGATTTAAAGCAGTTGGCTCATTACCCGTCAGTCAGTATCCTAAAACTGAAAATGCGGTTGTTACGATTACCACGGCCTATTATGGCGCTGATCCGGCAACAGTAGCCGGCTTTATCACACAACCCTTAGAGGGAGCGATTGCTCAGGCACAGGGTATTGACTATATGTCATCAACGAGTGTCAGTGGTATATCAACTATTAGTGCAACCCTGAAGTTGAACTACAAAGCCAATGCTGCTTTAACGCAAATCAATACACAAATCACTTCAGTTAAAAATCAATTACCGCCCCAGGCGCAAGCTTCGGTTTTGACGGTAGCTGTTGGTCAATCGACAGCAGCGATGTATATGGGATTTGCGAGTGATGTATTGCCGAATAATAGTATTACGGATTATTTGCTACGGGTTGTAAAACCCAAATTGGACTCGGTTGAAGGGGTACAAACGGCGGAGATTTTAGGCGGTCGAAAATTTGCTCTCAGGGCTTGGCTTGATCAAGAAAAATTAGCCGGTTTAGGCATAGGTGCTAGTGATGTCTATAAAGCGCTGGCTGCCAATAATGTTTTATCTACAGTTGGCTCGACTAAAGGAGACATGGTTAGTGTTGACTTGGTCGCAGGTACAGACTTACACAGTTTAGATGAGTTTAAGAAACTTATTATTAAAAATAACGGGTCTGATATTGTTCGCCTAGATCAAGTGGCGACAGTTTCTTTGGGTTCTGAAGACTACGCAACGAATGTCGCGTTTAGTGGTAAACAATCCGTGTTTATTGGGATTAAAGTTGCTCCGGAAGCAAATTTACTGGATGTTGCTAAGCGAGTTCGTAATGTCTTGCCAGATATACAAAAACAATTACCAGTGGGTTTAAATGGAGAGGTTGTTTATGATTCCACAAAATTTATTACGACATCCATTGATGAAGTTATTAAAACATTAGTTGAAGCACTGGTCATTGTCACCATTGTCATCTTCTTGTTCTTGGGTAGTTTTAGAGCGGTGATCATTCCAATCATTGCAATGCCACTCTCTCTAATTGGCACCTTTTTTATGATGCAGGTTTTAGGGTACTCGATTAATTTGTTGACCCTACTAGCTTTGGTTTTAGCTATTGGTTTAGTAGTAGATGACGCAATTATTGTTGTTGAGAACGTTGATCGACATTTAAAAGAAGGGAAGTCACCTAGAGAAGCATCGATTCTTGCAGCTAGAGAACTTGGTATGCCGATTTTGGCGATGACCGTAGTACTGATTGCAGTATATATACCGATTGGTTTTCAGGGAGGCTTAACCGGGGCACTTTTTACTGAGTTTGCCTTTACCTTAGCAGGTTCAGTTGCTGTGTCAGGGGTTGTTGCTTTAACTCTTTCACCTATGATGTGTTCACGTATTTTGAAGCATGAACCAAACCCAGGAAAATTTTTACAAAAAATTGACTCAATCTTTGGCAAAGTGGAAAGTGGTTATAAACGACGCCTTACGAGTATTCTTTCAACATGGCAGGTCATGGTGGTGATGGGTGCGCTATTGCTCTTCGGTGTTGTTTATTTATTCTCAACGTCAAAATCAGAATTAGCGCCGACTGAAGACCAGGGCATTGTACTAATGCAAGCTTCTGGTCCGCCAAATGCAACTGTGAATCAAATGCAATCCTATGCCAATCAAATATTTGATATGTCTAGTAAAGAGTCTGAATATCAACAAATGTTCCAGATCACTAGTCCATCAAGTAGCTTTGGGGGCGTCATTCTAAAAGATTGGGATGAGCGTAAAAAAAATGCCACCACATTCCAAAAAGAGATGCAAGAGAAGTGGAACACAATTGCTGGTGCAAGGGTGGCGGCTTTTCAATTCCCAGCATTGCCTGGGGCACAGGGCTTACCTGTTCAAGTCGTGATCAACACGACGGAATCTTATGAAAACCTCAATGAGGTTTCTCAGGCTGTTCTCGATAAAGCACGTAAGAGTGGTATGTTCTTCTTCGTTGATTCAGATTTAAAAATTGATAAACCTCAAGATGTACTTGTTATTGATCGCGATAAAGTTGCAGCGATTGGTATGACCCAACAAGATGTAGCCAATGAATTATCAGCGGCGATGGGTGGCGGATATGTTAACTACTTCTCAGTTGCTGGTAGGTCTTATCGGGTGATTCCACAAGTATTACAAGTGAACCGTTTAAATTCTGATCAAATCCTCAATCAAACGATACGCACTCCAAGTGGTAATTTAATTCAGGCGCGAAATGTGGCGCATATTGAACGCCGTGTTGTACCCGGCTCGATTAATCACTTCCAACAACTTAATTCAGCGACGATATCTGGAGTTAAAACACCCTTTGTTTCTGAATCAGAGGTGATTGACTTTATTAAACAGGCTGTCAAAGAAGCTGGCCCTGTTGGTTATTCGGTGGATTATGCGGGACCTTCTCGTCAGTTTGTTAAAGAGTCTGGCGGCTTTATCGGCACAATGTTTTTTGCGATTATTATTATTTTCTTGATTTTGGCTGCTCAGTTTGAGAGTTTTAGGGATCCGATTGTGATTCTAGTATCCGTACCAATGGCTATTTTTGGCGCATTAATTTTTATCAACCTTGGCTTAACGAGTATTAATGTGTATACCCAAGTGGGTATTGTGACCCTCATGGGCTTGATTAGTAAACACGGTATTTTGATAGTGGAATTCGCAAATCATTTACAACAACAAGGTAGGTCGAAGTTGGAAGCCATTGTTGAAGCAAGTGCGACAAGACTTCGCCCTATTTTAATGACAACTGCCGCGATGGTGTTTGGTGTAGTTCCTCTAGTAGTCGCCTCAGGAGCAGGAGCAGCTGGTCGTCAATCGATGGGTATTGTGATTTTCACAGGCTTATCCATTGGCACCTTGTTTACGCTATTTGTTGTGCCAGCTATGTATTTATTCTTGGCGGAAGATCGTCATCTCCGCCAATCATCTATAGATGATGGCTCGCCAAGTGGGCATGAAACTCCAGAGCCAAGCATCATCCATTAGCGTAGTAGAGAGTTCCATCTCAAACTTCGCTTAAACTGATGCTATGGAATCCACACCAGCTATACGTCGCGACTTTACTGCTACCCTTATTTACCGTGTAGGAAGTACGCTCAGTTACCAAATGTTGATGGTTGCCGTTGGGTGGCATCTATTTGACATCACGAATAGTGTCATGTCATTAGGCTTGCTCGGATTAGTTGAACTGATTCCATATTTTATCTTCGCGTTATTTGCTGGACATTGGGTAGATACCCATTCTCGAAGAATGATTGCGACTATTTCTAGTGTGATGCATGTGGCGATTGGTATTTTTTTGATGTTTGTCGCAAGAGGAATGTTTGAGCCGGCCGAGTTTTATATTTATTTATCCGTGGCAGTGTTAGGTGTTGGAAGAGCATTATTAAGACCTGCATATCAGTCTATTTTTGGGCAAGTAATCCCTCGAGATTTAACGCCAAAATATTCAGCCTACGCCTCCTCAGCGTTTCAAGCGTGTGTGGTTACAGGCCCTGCATTAGCTGGAATCTTAATTGCAACGATCGGTCTAGACTTTACCTACAGCATTGCTGGATTATGTGCACTTTTAGGCCAGTATGGCGTTTTCATGGTGCATCTGAAAAATTTAAAAAGAGAAAAAAATACAGCCCCATTTTGGGAAAGCTTTAAAGAGAGTATTTTGTATGTCAAAAACCATCGACTGATTCTGTCGGCCATGAGCATTGATATGCTAGCAGTTTTATTTGGCGGTGCAGTATCGATGTTGCCAGCATTTGTGAAAGAGATCTTGCATCAAGGTCCTGAAACCCTTGGAATATTGCGAGCAGCACCAGCGATTGGTGCTATCTTAACGGGATTTTATTTTGCCAGAAAACCCATTTTGATCAACTCTGGAAAATATGTTTTGGTCGGAGTAGCTGGGTTTGGGATATCAATGATCTGTTTTAGTTTGTCGACCACAATATGGGTGAGTGCTTTTTTCCTGTTCCTAAGCGGCTGTTTTGATTCTGTATCCGTCGTAGTTCGGATTGCCATTTTTCAATTAACGTCCCCAGATCACATGCGTGGTCGAATTAGTTCAATTAATGGCATATTTGTAGGATCTTCCAATGAACTAGGTGCTCTAGAGTCTGGGGTTGCGGCCAGTGTATTAGGACTTGTACCCTCGATTGCATTTGGTGGGTTTGTTACACTTTTGGTCGCAATTGGTTTTTATCAATTTTGTACACCTATTCGAAATTTACACATTCAAGATTTACTCGAAAAAAAGGATCGATATGACTGAACTCAAAAGAACTTATTGGGAAGAGGTTCAAGCACCCAAGATCAAATTACCAGCTTTATCTTGCGATGCCCATTGCCACATCTTTGGTCCTGCCGCACGTTTCCCCTATTTACCAGATCGTACATTTACGCCCTTAGATGCTCCCAAAGAAAAACTATTTGTATTACATCAAATCTTAGGCATTGAGCGTTGTGTGATCGTCCAAACTGCCTTACACGGCTTTGATAACGCAGTCGTGGTAGATGCAATGCAGGCGAGGCCAGGATCTTATTTGGGTGTGGCACTGTGCCGTGCATCGATTACTACTGAAGAGTTGAAATCGATGTATCAACAAGGATTTCGTGGTGTGCGCTTTAACTTTATGGCGCATCTAAAGAATAGTGATTCGATGGAGGATATCTTAGAGTTAAGTAAACGTTTAGAACCATTAGGCATGCATCTTCAAGTGCACTTTAGTAGCGATTTAGTACATGAGTTGGCTCCACAGTTAAAGCAATCTGCTGCGCCGGTAATGATTGATCATATGGGGCGTGTCGATGCTTTAAAAGGTTCTGAGCATTCAGATTTTCAGGCTTTATTACGTTTGTTAGATCATCCTAGTATGCATGTTAAAGTCAGTGGCGTAGATCGTATTGTGAACAGTAGTGACTATACTGAAGGGGCAAAACTTGCCAAAATATTAGTAGACCGTTTTACGCAAAAATGTGTTTGGGGAACAGACTGGCCACATCCAAATCACCATCATATTCCCCATGATGAAATTTTAGTAGATACGATTCATCAAATTGCTGATTCCGAGAAAAAAATCGAGCATATAATGGTTTCCAATCCAGCAAGTTTTTACCAATTTAAACATTATTAAAGAAGAACAATGGCAAATCGTCTACAAGGAAAAATTGCATTAATCACGGGTGCCGGATCAGTTGGCCCAGGCTGGGGAAATGGTCGCGCAATGACCGTTCGTTTTGCTCAAGAGGGCGCACAAGTCTACGCCGCAGATATTGATCAAGCACGCCTCGATGAAACATTGACGTATGCTGGTGATGATGTGGCCCAAATCAAAACGGGGATTGTTGATGTCATGCAATCAGCCTCTATCGAGAAGATGGTACAAGACTGTATTGAGAAGTTTGGGCGAATTGATATTCTGGTCAATAATGTTGGTGGATCTGCCAAAGGTGGGCCAGTAGAAATGTCAGAAGAGGTTTGGGATACTCAGGTTGATTACAACTTAACAAGCGTATTTTTAACTTGTAAATACGCCTTACCGCATATGATTGCCCAGGGTTCTGGAGCTATTATTAATATGGCATCCACTTCAGGAACCCGTTGGACGGGATCTGCGCAAATTGCTTATGCAGCGACGAAGGCTGGCATTATTCAATTTTCTAAAGTATTAGCCGTGCAATATGCCAAACAAAGTATTCGTGTTAATACCATTGTTCCTGGTCAATTACATACGCCAATGGTTGAGACAAGATTAGCAAAACAAAGAACGGGTGGTGATGTTTCTGCCATTTTAGAGCAGCGTCAAGCGCGGATTCCTTTACCGTTTATGGGAGATGGTATGGACACTGCCAATGCTGCAGTGTTCTTAGCATCTGATGAAGCGCGATTTATTACTGGAACGGAAATTGTTGTGGATGGCGGTATGTCCGCTAAGTGTGATTAATAAATGTAAAAGAGAAAAATAAGATGAAAACAACTGCAAAAATAGCCCAAGTATTGTTAGGCCTTGTCGTCGTAAGTAGTTCTTGGGCACAAACGAACCCCATCAAAATGTTAGTCGCTTTTCCTCCGGGAGGACCGGTTGATTTTGTAGCACGAACCATTGCTGAACCGTTAGGTAAAGAATTAGGAGCACAAATTATTATTGATAACAAACCAGGGGGGAATGGTGCCATCTCCGCGGAATATATGATCAACGCTCCCGCAGATGGTAAAACACTTTGGTTTACAAGTGCTGGTGCAGTGGCCATTAATCCCGGACTTTATGAAAAGTTATCCTACAACCCACTGCGAGACCTAGCGCCTATTTCCTTGGTCGTCAACAATGTTGAAGTATTGGTTGTAAATCCAAATAATCCTGCCAATACCGGCGGAGAATTTGTGGCGATTTCCAAACAAAAAGAAGTGACCATGGCATCTTCTGGAACAGGTAGTGTGCCCCATTTAGCCATGGAGCAACTAGCAGACTCAACCAAGGGTAAGTTGTTACATATCCCTTACAAAGGAGCAGCACCAGCCATTACCGATGTTCTTGGCGGGCATGTGGATGGATTCTTTGGGGACATCCCTGGATTAATTAGTTACATTAAATCAGGCAAGCTAAAGCCAATCGGTATCGCGGCACCGAAACGAAGCCCTGCATTACCTGATGTAAAGACCTTTGCTGAAATGGGAGTTCCTGGCGTTGATTCGAATAATTGGTACGCACTCTTTGCGAAAGCTGGCACATCTAAAGCTGAAATTGATCGTATTAATGCGGCTATGAAAAAAGTATTAGCACAAGAAGATATCAAAAATCGTTTGTTGCAATCTGGTGCGGACCCTGTAGGATCGAGTGCTGATGAGTTGGGGTCAGTCCTAAAAAATGATATTAACAAATGGACTAAACTGATTAAAGCTAAAAATATCAAACCTGAGTAAATAGATGAATAAAAGAATCCAAGAAATCGAACCTGGTACTAAACCAGAACTGGCTGAAATCGAAGCTAATATCCTAAAAGAGCGAGGGAGAATCTCGCCCCTTTATCGCACATTGCTCAATAGCCCTGAAATTGCCCAAGGTTGGGAAGCCTTATTAACTGCAGTTCGCAATCGAAGTTCTTTGCCGGCAAGTTTAAAAGAGCTCATGATTTTAAGAGTGGCAGTACTCAATCGTGCGCATTACGAATTTGACGCGCATCGCCCTCATGCAATCAATGCAGGTGTCTCTGAAGAGCAAATCCACTTAGTACAACAAGATAAAGTGACATCTGGGTTTACTGATGTAGAAATCCTTGTGATGGAGATGACCGATGTAATGACTAGGGATATTCAGGTACCTGACGTATTATATGATCAGGTCAAAGGGCATTTTAATGACCGCGAAATTTTAGAAGTAGTCACGACAATTTCAGCATACAACATGGTATCTCGATTATTAAATGCTTTACACGTTGGACATTAATTAAAAAAGAAAGCCCACCAGGAGATATGTATGAACATCAAACAAATCATGATTGCCATTGGTTGTACCGTTGGAATATATGGACATTCAGCAATGGCTGCTGAAATCAAAGTAATTTCCTCTGTAGCATTTAAGGATGCTTACTTAGCAATGGTTCCAGATTTTGAGAAATCAACTGGACATAAGATCAACACCTTATGGTTACCAACAGTTGAAATCATGAATCGACTCAAAGCGGGCGAAGCTGCAGATTTGGTCATCATTGCTGGATCAGGTATTGATGAGTTGACTAAACTGGGCAAATTACAGGCTGGATCACGTCAAAATTACGTGAAGTCTGGAATTGGAATTGGTATGCAAAAAGGATCAGTCAAGCCTGACCTTAGTAATGCAGAAGCAGTTAAAACTGCGTTACTCAATGCAAAGTCGGTGGCATATTCAACCGGACCTAGTGGCGTATATTTAGTTTCTCTTTTTGAAAAAATGGGTATTACAGCACAGTTAGCACCAAAGTTAAAAGTCATTCAGGGTGAGCCCGTAGGCGCTGTTGTGCAACGTGGCGAAGCAGAAATTGGACTCCAACAAGTGCCGGAGATTCTGGCTGTTCCTGCCATTGACTTTGTTGGACCCCTACCAGCAGAGATTCAGAGTATTACTACCTTTGCCTTTGGTATCCATGAAAAAGTAAGTGATGTTGCAGCCACAAAAGCTTGGATGAAAACTCTGCAATCTGAAGCTGCAGTACCAGCCATCAAAAAATATGGACTTGACCCTGCTTGGTAGTTTTAGGGATGGGCGCGCATAAACTCCACAAAGCGCCTGGTAAGTAGGGGATAGAACTCATTCCATAATGGAAAAGCGATCAAATCCACATCTTGATCAGTAGTCGGTAATTGGTATAACTCACTACCTGGTATCAATTGGTGAGCAGCAATACCATTCTCACTTGCATGCGTTTTATCATTTCCAGGAACGACCAAGACCGGTAAATTAAATTGTGCTAATTCGGAATTCTCCATACCCATCACAGGAGATCTTGGGCCTTGTAAAAATTTACTAAGCCAGTACTCTTGTTGTGCAATAAAGTCTTTTGGATCAAGAGACATAAGATAGTCACGATTACTTGGATTAAGAGCGAGTCGATCTTTGTAAGGATCTGTATGACAAACACCTTCCATACCGTTTTCTTGGGCGGCTTTGATATATTGCAAATAATACATATTGGGTAATCTGCCTGCTGCGAATGCCCCACCAGTGACACGCATTAATAAAAGCCCTTTAACTGCTTCTGGATGTCTTCTACGCATGAGCATCGATAAACGTGCGCCTGCAGATGAGCCACCAAAGAAAGCCGGCAACGCATCTAGAGAGCGCATTAATTCATAGAGATCATCTGCCCAAATTTCTTCTTCGCCATCAGTCCCTTCAAACAGCATTTGAGAGGCACCCGTATTACGGCGATCATGTACGAGTACTCGAAATCCTTGTTCAGCAATTTGCTGTGCAAAAGGAGCCATTTCAGCATGACTATTTCTACCGCCCGAATTCAGGGCTAACCATGGACCATGATCACCAAAAGTCTCATAAAAAATTTGAACCGAGCGGATACTTGCAAAAGGCATAAAAAACTTTCTTAATTTTCAATCTTGATATTTGCATCTTTAATGACTTGACCCCACTTGGCAACTTCACCTTTCACAAATTGACCAAATTGTGCAGGACTTTCACTACCGATATCGTATCCATAGGAAGCTGCTTTTTCTTTATAAGTACGAGTGTTCATGACTTTATTTAACTCTGCAAAAAGACGCGTAATGATTGCATCTGGAGTACCTTTCGGAACAAAAATACCATTCCATCCAGCACCTTCAACACCAGGCAAGCCAGCCTCTAAAAGAGTCGGCACATCAGGCATAATAGCGATTCTTTTACTTCCAGCAACACCAAGGGCTTTTAACTTACCTGATTTGATATGTTGAGCAACCACTACAGGATTTAGATAAGCCACCATAACATGTCCACCGAGAAGGTCAGGCATTTCTGCACCAATAGCTTTATAAGGAATCTCCGTCATGGCGATGCCTGCCTTAACTTTTGTTAACTCACCTAACAGTTGTGTAATGGAGCCTGCGCCACCAGAGGCATTCGTGATTTTCTTTGGGTCAGATTTAGCAAGAGCAATAAATTCTTTGATATTGTTTACTGGTAATGATGGGTGAACAACCATGACCAGAGGCACGCTTACAACACGCGTCACAGGTATAAGTGCATCACCCAATTTACAGCAATTATTCTTTAATAGAAGATCATTGAGGGCATTGTTGACATTGCCGTGGAATAAGGTATGGCCATCTGCAGGTGCTCTAGCCACTTCATTGGCACCAATCGCACTATTTGCCCCAGGCTTATTGTCAATGATGACTTGTTGACCTAATAAATCAGACATCCCCTGGATAAGATCCCTTGCGGCATTATCTACGGCGCTACCTGGACCTGCAGGTTCAACAATACGAATCATTTTGGATGGATAGTTGTCTGCAAACGCAGGCATGATCACAGCGCAGTAAATTGCGAGAAAGTATTGAATCAAAGATTTCATACGAAGTCCTAGATGTTAGTTTGATGCTTGGATTAAAAAACGATATAAGATTTCATTAAAACCTGCAGGGTTTTGAAGGTTTGCTATGTGTGCAGCAGCAGGAACTGGACTATATATCCCGCCTGGAATTTGCGCAGCGATTTCGCGCATGATATCTTCAGGGCCACCCACCTTATCCTCAGCACCACCCATGAGCATGGTGGGCACAGTGATTTTACCCAAATCACTTTCTACATTTAAATGAATAAAAGCATTCACAACACCTTGATAACCATCTACACTTGTGCCACGTATCATTTGGCGCACAGCATCTAATTTTTCAGGATACTGAGTTTTAAAGCTATCAGAAAACCAGCGCTGTGCAGTGTTTTCAACAATGGATTCGATGCCATGTTCTTTTACTTGCTCCAAAAGACCTAACCACATAGTGGCAAAACCAGGAACCATTTTTGAGCGACAGCAACAAGGCACTAATTTGAGGATTTTTTCAGAGTGGTGAATACCCATTGCCAAACAAATGGAACCGCCGAGCCCAAGACCCGTCAAATAACTTTTTTTAATGTCTAACTTATCCCACAAGGCCAGCAAATCATCGCAAAGCAATTCAACCGAATAAGGCGCTGGAGTACTCGATGATTTTCCTTGACCTCTTAAGTCATAGCGAAGAATGTGAAAATCATTTTTTAAAGTATCGATTTGGCCGTCCCACATCGAAGTATCGTTCGTTATACCAGTAACCATCGTGAGCCATGGTTTAGAGGCATCCCCATCAATCACATAATGTGTTTGAATGCCATTGGTTTCAATCAACATATTATTTTCCTGAAAAAAGAGTTGTTTTCATTAACTCATTTGCGTTGGAGCAGCAAACCTGATGAATTTCTTTTGGGGAAAGACCGACTGCAAAAACTGATTTAATTCCTTCACGAATATACATCTCGCCACCTTCAGGATCGAAAGGACAGTCGCTTGCAAAGACCACATGTTCAGGACCAAAAAAATCGAGACCACAGCGAAGAGCTGAGGCGGAACCTCCAAGAACGGTATCACCATAAAACATCTTAAAGTAGTCGATAGGTGGCTTACTTAATGATTTAAGAACATCAGCTTCGCTATTATCTGCACTACGTGAACCTAGTTGTGCCCAAAGGGTTTCCGCACGGCCACTAAAGTACGGAATCATGCCACCACAATGGTGCGTAATCATTTTGAGATTCGGTAATTTTTCTAATAGACCTGAAAAAACGATACGAGACATGGCAACACTTGTCTCGAAAGGCCATCCAAGCACTTGCCAAACTTCATATTTTGATTTTTCCTCATCCACATAATCGGGCTTTTTTGCGAGTCGAATCGGATGCATCCAAATAGGTAATTGATGATGGTTTGCCATCCGCTCAAAGATAGGAAAGTAGTCTGGATGATCAAGGGCTACCCCGTTGACGCTGGAGAGCACTTGAACACCACGGGCGCCGAAGTTCTGAATGGCATAATCCATTTCCTCAAGAGCTGCTTGTGGATTGTTCATTGGTAAAGTGGCAGCGAAGCAGGGGAAGAAATCAGGCCATGTTTGGCACATCTCATACATACCTTCATTGGCAATGCGCGCCAACTTGGGAGACAAATCCCCATCCACTAACATTTCCGGTGAAGGTACTGCAAGGGTGAGTACTTGTTTGACTTGAGGCCATTTTTTGAGCATTTCCACACGTGCTGGAATATCCCAAAGAAGTCGCAGCGAGGACATTCTTTTCAGCAAGCCGGGGTCTTTACTATATTTCTTTAACTCCTCCATATACAGAGGTGGCATCACATGGTTATAGATATCGATAACCGGTTGGGTAGCTTGTGTATTGTTTGTCATAGAATTAATTGGTTTGGATATTAGCGTCTTTCACTACTTTTTTCCAACGGGCTATGTCAGATTGGATAATGTCTTTGAGTTGATCACTGGTTGAAAGTCGAACTTGAATACCGAGGTCGTTGAGTTGTTTTTCAACTTCAGGAAGTTTCATCACAGCGGTATAGTCGTTATAGATTTTATTTTGAATCTCTTTTGGAGTGCCTGCAGGAACAAGAACTCCGTACCAAGGATAGAGATTTTCTAATTCAGGGATTCCTTGTTCTGTAAAAGTAGGGACATCTGGCATGAGGTCGGAACGTTTAGCACCAGTGACGGCAATCATTTTTAGTTTCCCAGCTTTCGCAAAGGGGATCAGAGAGTTAAATGTTGCAAACATGACTTGAACTTGACCGCCGATTAAGTCGGTCGTTGCGCCGGCGATCCCCTTGTAAGGGACGTGCACAATATCAACACCTTTTAAAGTCTTTAGTAATTCCATGGACAAGTGATGCGGAGTGCCGTTGCCAGGAGATCCATAATTTAGTTGTCCTGGCTTACTTTTGATTAGTGCCAGTAAAGAATTCACATCTTTGACAGGTAATGTATTGGTGACAGCTAAGGCATAACTCGATGTGGCAATACGTGCGATCGGTTCTAAATCCTTAACAGGATCATAAGGTAGTGTTTTATAAACTGCTGGAGTCATTGTCATCGTATCAATGGCCATGAGAATGCTATAACCATCTGGAGCTGCCTTGGCCGCATGATCTGTACCAATATTGCCACTTGCGCCGGCGCGATTATCAACAATCACTGGTTGTTTCCATCGTTCACTCAGTTTAGGGCTAATAATGCGTGAAATCGTATCGCTACCACTTCCTGAGGTAAATGGTACGACTAAAGTAACTACCTTATTGGGATAGTTTGCTGCTGAAGATTGAGCAAAGCTATTAAATGTTGCTGTTAGGCAAAAAGCAAAAATTGAAAATAATTGGATTATCTTTTTGAACATACATGTCTCCTTGTTATCAATAAAGTGTAAACTATTTTAGTCAACAGTTCGCTATATCACCGATACGAAACATCACAATAATGAAAAGTTGTCACTTGCAAAAGTGATATGATGATTCAAAATCATAAACATTACGTGGGGATTTATTCATGGCACTTCAAGCAAATCTAGAGTTAGTCGAAAAAGTTGCAAAAGCAAATAGGATTCTCTATAAATTAGGCATTTTGGACGGTTTTGGCCATATTAGTGCCAGGATGGACAACTCCCCTGAACATTTTTTATTGTCATGTAATCGCGCCCCAGCACTAGTTGCACCAGAAGATATCTTGATTTATGACATGCAAGGTGAGTTAGCTATGCAAACAGATAAACGTTCTTACTTAGAGCGTTATATCCATAGTGAAATTTATCGTCAACGCCCTGATGTGATGTCCGTTGTGCACAGTCATTCAGCCAACATCATTCCATTTGGAGTAACTGATGTTGAGCTCAAGCCCATTTATCACATGAGTGGATTTTTAGGCGGCGGAATTGCGAGATTTGAGATACGAGATGCTGTCGGTGAGGATAATGATTTACTTATTCGAGACAGGAATCTTGGAGAGGCTTTGGCTACCTCTCTTGGGCGTAAAAACTTTGTTTTAATGCGTGGTCACGGGGCTACGATTGCTGCCCCAACGGTCGAAGTGGCTGTATTTAGATCTTACTATGCCGAATCCAATGCCAAATTGCAGCTCACAGCCATGTCATTTAATTCACCCATTACCTTCTTAAATGAAAAGGAAGCCCACAATGCAATGAATACCAATGAAGGTCAGATTAAGCGTGCTTGGGATTTATGGTGTCAACAAGAAGAAGGTTTAATTTAAAAAGGTTTTTCCATGAAAAAGATACTATCCATTATTGTTGGTTTGTTCCTCGTTTCTAACCTACAAGCACAGAGCAACTATCCCAATAAGCCCATTAAATTAATTGTTCCATATGCTACCGGCGGCGGATCAGATATATTGGCTCGACAAATTGGCGTAAGGTTACAAAATATTTGGGGGCAAGCAATTGTGGTGGATAACCGCCCAGGAGCCTCCGGTAATATTGGAAGTGAAGCAGTCGTTCGCTCACCGAATGATGGCTATACATTGTTATTACAAAATTCAACGATGGTTACTAGCGCTGCTTTGGCCGGCAAGTTAAATTATGATCCTGAAAAAGATCTTACCCCGATTATGTTGCTAGGGTTAACACCAATGTCTTTAGCGGCTGCAGAAAAAACCAAAATTAAGAATCTTAAAGATTTGGTTGAGTATTCTAAGAAAAATCCTACAGGGATCAATTATGGTTCATGTGGAGTAGGCACTCCGCAGCACTTTATGGTTGAAATTATTAAAGAGCAAACCGGTGTTAAGGCTTCCCATATTGGTTATAAGGGATGTGCTCCTGCTGTTACCGATGTAGTTGGTGGTCAAATAGAATTAGCGATCGTGAGCGCTAACTTAGTATCGCAATACGTCAAGATTGGGCGACTTAATTCTGTTGGCGTCACTACCGCTCATCGTTATGCTCTGATGCCAGAGAACCCAACTTTTAAAGAGCAGGGCATTAAAGATATGGATTTTGCTGTCTGGTATGCCTTGATGGGGCCAGCAAATATGCCTTCAGACATCGTTACTAAAATTCAAAATGAAGTAAATAAAGTTTTAGATGAGCCTGAAGTGAAACAAAATTTATCTAATGCTGGCGTTGAGTCTTACCGTGGAACCGGGGCAGATCTTGCTAAATTAATCCGTAACGATTTAGTTAGCTATGCAAAATTAGTCAAATCAGCCAATATTAAAGCTGATTAATTTAATGCCGAAATGATGTTTAAAACATTAATAATCGCTTGCATGATGCTTTGCACAGGCATGCATTCTGCGCAGGCACAACAGTATCCAGAAAAGCCGATACGTCTGGTATCTCCTATACCACCGGGCGGTGCTCCAGATCTAGTAGCAAGGTCTCTTGCGGCAACTTTAACAAAGCAATTGAGCCTCTCAGTTTTTGTCGAAAACAAAGTCGGTTCTAATGGCAATATTGCCGCAGACTATGTTTCGCATGCAGCGCCAGATGGTTACACACTACTGATTGGCATGGATAGCCTATTTGTGATTAATCCTTTTTTATATAAAAAAGTTCCAGATGCCAATAAAGAATTTAAGCCGGTGGTAACCTTAGCTGCAAATGAATTCGTTCTAGCGATTAACCCAAAAGTACCTGCAAACAACTTAAAAGAATTTGTTGAATATGTGAAAAAAACAAAACCAGCTCCTGCTTATGCATCAGGAGGAAATGGCAGTCAACATCATTTAACAATGGAAATGCTTAAAGCGCGTTCTGGGATCGATTTACTTCATATCCCGTTTAAGGGAGGAGTTGAAGCTACGACCGCCACGATGGGAGGCGATAGTGTCGCCATGTTTTCAGGAACATCTAATGCCGGCTTAATTAAATCAGGCAAGTTAAAAGCACTTGCAGTGTCTGGGGTGAAAAGATCAAAAGAAATGCCTGATATACCGACTATCGCTGAAACCTATCCAGGTTTTGATAATACGATTTGGATTGGTTTATTTGCGTCTAAAGATACGCCTGATGCGATTATTCAGAAACTTCGTACAGAAGTTAATAAAGCTCTTAAGGATCCTGCGATGGTAGATTCACTAAATAAAGCAGGGGGCATTGAACCACTCATTACGACTCCCGAGGAATTTGCCAACTTGATTAAAAAAGACCAAAACAAATACAGCACTATTATTCGTAGTTTAAATTTGCAGTTAGATTAATCAGTCAGGAGTTTTCATTGGCAAATTTACCATTATCAGTCGCCATCGGCGATTACGACCAACTGAGGGACTTTACGAACGGTAGGGTTCGTGCAGAGGGTATCGATATCCATGCGATGAATTTGCCAATTGAGGATAACTTTTTTCGATTTATTAAGTATCAGGAATTTGATGTATCAGAAGTATCTTTTGCCAAAGCACTTTCTCTAGTTTCCCAAGAGAATCCTTGGCTGGTGTTAATTCCAGTTTTTCCTTCACGGGCATTTCGACACTCATCCATTTACATTAGAAAAAACTCTGGAATTAAAACACCACAAGATCTTGCTGGAAAAAAAGTTGGTGTGCCTGAGTGGGCTCAGACCGCCTCAATATATTCAAGAGGTTTATTAGCGCATGAGTATGCGGTTGATTTAACCAGCATTGAATGGTTTCAGGCTGGAGTGAATGATCCAGGTCGAAAAGAAAAAGTGACATTACAGTTACCTCAAGGGATTCGTTACACTGCGAAGCCAGAAAACTCACTGTCGCAAATGCTTCTTGACGGACAAATTGACGCAGCTCTGAGTGCTCGACCACCCAATGCATTTTTACATCACAGTGATCAAGTTGAGAGGTTGCTGCCGAACTATCGTGAGCTAGAAATGGCGTATTGGGAAAAGACGAATATATTTCCGATCATGCATGTGATCGCAATTAAGCGATCAACTTACGAGAAAAATCCTTGGATTGCTGGGAACTTAATGAGTGCCTTTGAAGAGGCTAAAGAAAGATCTTTAGAGAGAGCTTCAGACATCACCGCTTCTTATTATCCAATTCCTTGGGTACCTGACTATACGCAAATATCAAAAAAGATCATGGGCGAGGATTATTGGCCTTATGGCATTGAGGGGAATAGAAGTACTTTAGAAGCTTTTACCCAATACGCTTATGAACAAGGCATTACAAAGCGACATCTGAAGCCAGAAGAAATCTTTGTCAAAGAAGTTCTTGAACGAGTGAAGGTTTAACCGGAAAAAGAGACTAGAATCCTAATCTTTTTTATAAATTTTAATTATCTGCAAAGCTCGTATCGTTTTGGAGTTATTTGATACAAAAAAGTGCATTTAAGCCACTTCTTCAGTCAGTGATCAAGTAAGCTATCTTAAAGTATTTATATTTCAATCAAAGCAAGGAAATCTATGAAAACAATCTCAGCTACTTATAAAAAAATAATTTGCAGTGCACTTGCCTCATTAGGAATTTTTTCAGTAGCTTTAACCCAAGCTCAAGATGTCAGTTCATACCCAAATAAGCCCATACGCTTAGTCGTAGGATTTTCTGCAGGCGGAATATCTGATGTGTTGGGAAGAGCACTAGCGGCCAAATTATCGAGTGTTACTGGTCAAGGTGTCATTGTAGAAAACAAACCTGGTGCAGGGACAACTATTGCAGCAGATTTTGTTTCGAAGTCTACACCCGATGGTTACACCCTTTTTTTACAGGATATGACTACGCATGCGATTAATGTTGGGTTATACAAAAACTTACCTTACGATCCAATCAAGGATTTTTCACCAATTACGCTAGTTGCTTCAACTCCCTTGATGTTGGTCGTAAACCCAAGCTTAAAAGTCAATTCGCTTAAAGAATTTATTCCGTATGCTAAATCAAAAGGTGATGCTTTAGCCTATGCATCCTCAGGTAATGGAACTATTCCACACTTGGCGGCTGAGACATTTAATAAGACCTTGGGGATAACTCCAGTTCATGTGCCATTTAAAGGAAGTTCACCAGCAACTCAAGCGGTTTTAGCCGGCGATGTTGGCTTTACATTCTCTACCATGCCCCCAGCACTTAGTTTGGTTCAAGGTAAAAAGTTAATTGCACTCGGCGTTACTACCAAAAAAAGAGTCGGTGCCGCACCAGATGTGCCAACGATTGGCGAGGCTGGAATCCCAGGCTACGAGTTCGTTCTTAATAGTGGGATTTTAGGACCAAAAGGTATGACACCTGATTTAGTCAAAAAAATTAATCAACTGTTTACAGATGTTGTCAACAGTCCGGATATGCGTCAAGTGTATGCATCGATTGGAGCCGATCCTATTATCAATACACCAGCTGAGTTCACAACTCAAATGAATCAAGATGTGACTAAAATGGTACAGGCAGTGAAAGTGGCAGGCGCACACATCGATTAATAGACTGAGAACATCAATGACTAATTTATTACCTAAACATCAACGTTATGAATATATTCCTCTTCCAGAACGCAAAGACTACAGTTGGCCGGAGGGCAAACGTTTAGCGTTTGTAATGACGACTAATGTTGAATGTTTTGCGTTTGGTGCGGGTATGGGTCATGATCCAGCAAAAACGGGTGAGCCACAAACCCATCGAAACTATGCTTGGAGAGATTATGGCAATCGCATTGGAATTTGGCGTTTCTTTGAGCTCTTTGAAGAGCTTAAGATTCCAGCCGGCCATAATGTGAATAGCTTGCTATATGAATATGCCCCTCAAGTGATGGATGCCATCAGAAAGCGTGGCGATGAATTTGTGGCGCACGGCAGAACCAATGCTGAAAACTTGCGAGGTATGTGGGAAGCCGATGAAAAAAGGCTTATCCACGAAGTTGTGGATACCTTTGTGAAACATGAGGGAACACCTCCAATGGGTTGGATGGGAGCAGGTGCTTACGAGACATCTCATACACCAGATTTGCTAAAAGAAGCAGGCTTTAAGTATTTAATGGATTGGCCGATGGATGATCAGCCGATCTGGATGAAGACCAGAAGTGGCCCAATCTTATCCATACCTTACCCCGTGGAATTAAATGACTCGCAAGTCATTATTCATCGGAAGCAAGATGGTAAAGATTTTTGTGACATGATTGTTGATCAGTTTGATGAAATGATTGAACAGTCAGAGCGTCATCCGTTAGTCATGAATGTCTCGATTCATCCATATGTTTTTGGTCAGCCTTTTAGATTACGCAATCTTAGGTTAGCATTAAAACATTGCTTAGAGCACCCCCACGCTGATCGAGTTTGGAAGGCAAGACCTATGGACGTAGCAAATTATTGTTTGACTCTTCCCCCTGGAATTATTCCGGGAAGTTAAAAAGTTTTGAAATAGTTAGACTTAAAATAAGCTATCACGAGACCCAAGCCCCAAAGCGATAGAAAAACTTTGGGGTTTTTCTATTCTTTTAAAAAATCTAAAACCACAAACTCATTAAGCTTGCATCAAGTGATAATCAATATTATTTAAAATATTAAAAAGGATAAGATTAAATGGAAAAAATACGACTTTGGGATTTACCTACTCGACTGTTTCACTGGTTTTTTGCGGCAGCTATATTGGGTGCTATTGTTACTGATTTATTAGATCAAATCACATGGCATAGTTATTGTGGATATATAGCATTAGTCTTGGTTGTCTTTAGAATCATTTGGGGATTTATTGGACCCCATCATGCACGCTTTTCGTCATTCGTGCCCTCATTGTCAACCCTCAAAGCATTTTTTAAAGATCAAAGAGAAAGCGTATTAGGCCATAACCCCTTGGGGGCATTGTCGGTTATAGCAATGTTACTGATTGTTTTAGTGCAGGCTATTTCAGGACTATTTACCGATGATGAGATCAGCTTTCAGGGGCCGTTGTCCAAGTTTTTATCAGAGGATATGGTGAAATTTATGAATCAGATCCATGGAGCCAATTATCTATTGGTGTATAGCATTGTTGCATTGCATCTCATTGCTATTTTTTATTATCAAAAGATCAAGAAAAATAATCTCATTAGACCAATGATCTATGGTGATAAAGAAATTGATCTAAAAAAACAGCCAGTAGATCAAATCAAAGTATCCAAAGATGATGTCAAGATTCGAGTACTGGCAGGGGTATTGCTGATGCTACTAATCGTACTATTTAGCTATGTTGTACTTGCCTAATTATTTCTTTTTAAAGTCGTCATGACAGTTTTTACAAGCGGCACCAACATTGGCTGTCGCTTTTTTTACGGCTTCTAAATCACCTGAATTAGCTGCGCTCGACAAACTTGCGGTTGCAGCAATCAGTCTTTCTTGAGCAGATTTGAACTTAGACGCTTCTGACCAAATTGCAGGCAGTGCATCGCCACCCTCTGTGCCTGCACCAAACGCTTGCCATGGCAAGCTAGCCATCGTATTTACAATATAAGCATTTCTAATAACTTCATCTTTGTTAAATGGAACTTCGCCTTTAGCAACGGCCCCCAAACGGGCATTATGAGTGCCCATGACAGTAAACACTGATTTACGATATTTAATCGCAGCATCAGGTTTTGCAAATTGGGCAAGTGCTGTTCCAGCAATCACGGATGTAACAATAGCTACTAATGCAATTTTGTAAGTATTTTTCATAACATTTCCAAGGTATGAGTTAATTAAAGGAGTTTGAATTCAAGATATTAACAGTTTAAGATGAAATGATCTTGTTCATGATTTAGTTGACAGTTTTTCATCCGCCAACCTCTTTTGCCATTTACGCTTCCATAGATCCCATGAACGGTAGTACTCTTGCCATGAAACGTTAGCAGCAACTTCGGAGTCATCCATATAGACAACTTCCATGGGATTGCCCGACATCATCATAGCTTGATATTGCATTTTGGCATTTTGATCTAAATAAATCGTTCTACCAACAGCTACTTGAATTTTGTGGCCTACAACAACCGAGCCGTGTCCGCGCATCAGGGCTGCAGGATGAGGGCCTAACTTATCAGCCAAGGACTTACCTAAAAAACTATTTCTCACTAGCATATCGGTACCCATTTGCGCTTCACGAATATCCCAATTCGGAACACCAAGACCAATAAAAGCTGACATATGAAAGATTGGGCGCAGCTCACATGTCGTACAACTAAATGGAACTACAGAGTGGGAATGGTTATGCACAATAGACATCACATCAGGCCTAGCTTTGTAAATTTCGCTATGGATGAAACGTTCGTTGTAGCTTTTAGGACTGTTTGGTTTTACTGGATTACTTTCCAAATCCATTTCTAAAATATCATTTTCTGTAATGAATTCTGGAGCAAGATCTCTGGAAATAAAATATGTATTGGGGTTGTCGGGATTTCTGGCGCTAACATGGCCATAGGCATCGATCACACCGTGCTCCACGCAAACGCGAGAAGCTATGACTAAATCTTCAATAATGCTCATTTTCTATCCTTTATTCAGCTTGAATATTGCCTTTTTTAACTACAGTTTTCCACTTAGGGATTTCATTTTGTAAAAGGGATTTCATTTTGGTGGAATCCCCTCCTACAGTAACGAGACCTTGTTTATCCATTAATTCTTGAATTTCAGCTGTTTGCAATATTAGATTCATATCAGCATTTACTTTGGTAACAATCGCTGGAGATAGTTTTGCTGGAGCCAAGACCCCATACCAAGTATCGACCACTTCATTAACGCCCTGTTGTTTAAGTGTTGGGATATTAGGAAACGACTTAGAACGATCCTCACTCAGAACCGCAAGCATTCGCAATTGACCACTTTGTAAATAAGTGCTGGCTGCCTGTAAAGATACGATACCTGCTTGCACATGTGCACCAATAATGTCAGTAATTGCCCCTGAGATACCTTTATAGGGTACATGAAGGATTTCCATTCCAGTTCTTTGCTTCAAAAGTTCCATTGCCAAATGTTGCGTTGTACCAGTACCCGGAGAAGCATAGCTATAAGCATTTGGATGAGATTTCACATAAGCTTCAAATTCGGAATATTTTTGAAAAGGTAAATTCGGATTGATGACTAACCCCATGGCACTATTACTTAATAAAATAACTGGCGTAAAGCTATTCATGGGGTCATAAGGAATTTTTGTTTTGATGGCAGGCACCGATGCGTGCGATGTGGCTGTAAACAAAAAGGTATAACCGTCACCAGCAGCTTTAGAGGCAAAATCAGTACCGATTATACCCGCCGCACCAGGACGATTATCGACAATGACGGGAACTCCCCATTTGATAGAGAGTTTATTGCCCATATTCCTCGCTAATAAATCAGCGGTGCTTCCAGTTGTGTAGGGCACAATAAAAGTAACTGGCTTATTTGGATAGTTATTTTGCGCATAAGAGAGCGCAGAAAATAATGTGAAGCTGATCAATAAAAGGAATTGACGGTAAAACAATTTACATCTACTTTGCCTACAGTAAGTCATGAATGTTGTTTCTCGCAGTTTAATTTGTACTAGATTATTTCTTTATTTATATAATGGAAGTATAAATTGAAAAAACATTACAGTAGTGCAAGATTCATATTCATTAAAAGCATTTAAAAAATAAGGTAAAAAAATGAGGCTAGTGCGATTTAACGAAGGTCAGATTGGTATCGTGGTTGGTGACGATGTCATTGACGTCAATGACTTGGTATCTCATGATTTAAAAGCATGGCCACTCGTTGCGATGAATCGCCTCATTGCTAATTTTTCTAGTTATTTACCGTTATTAGAAAAAGCCTTGGATCGTCCACGGATTCCTTTAGGCCATGTGAAATTATTAACCCCCATACCTGCTAGTTCAAAGGTAATTGCTTACCCTATTAATTACCATGACCATGCTGCAGAGATGGGGCGTGAGGTTAAAGCAAATAATTTGGGCTTCTTTTTAAAGCCATCATCGTCTCTCAGTGGCGCAGGTGATGCGATCGTATTACCTGATTTACCAGATCGCCGCATTGACCATGAGTGTGAACTTGCAATTATTATTGGCAAACGTGGCAGGGATATTCCAAGGGAAAATTGGCAGGAGTATGTCTTTGGATACTCTTGTCTTATGGATATTGTGGTCCGAGGCAAAGAGGAGCGAGTGGCAAGAAAAGCTTATGACACATTTTGCCCTATAGGGCCGTGGATTATGACTGCAGATGAATTAGGTGATCCAACTCAGTTGCAAGGCCGTTTATGGGTGAATGGTGAATTGCGGCAGGACGCAAATACGAGAGATTTAATTGTTGATATCCCGGGCATGATTGAAATTGCCTCGCATATTATGACGCTTGAGCCTGGAGATATTATTGCTGCAGGAACACCTGCTGGAGTTGGGCCAATTAAAGGTGGTGATCAGGTCAAAATTGAATTTGAGCGAATTGGTTCTATGACTGTATCCGTGGCTCAAAGTCAGGGTGGTAAAGCTTCCATCTTCGCACCTCCTACTGCTTGAGTATTGGATGAATTGTCCATGAATCCAGATCAGTTAGCTAAGCTTCAAGCGTTTAAGGAACAGGTTCATCCCATGAATCTATTGCCTCTTTGGGAAAGAAAAGTCAAATTAGTCCCTGGTTCAGACGGGGTACCTGGGCATTGGCCCTACCAAATCGTCAAACCTTTATTAGAGGAAGCTACGCAACTGATTGAAAAAAAAGATGCTGATCGGCGAGTTTTGGTGATGGAAAATCCTGCACTTCGCGGCAGTTCTTTTATTGCGCAATCTTTATTTGCTGGACAACAAATTATTCTGCCGGGAGAGATTGCACCCTCACACCGGCATACGCCGAATGCCTTTCGATTTATTGTCGAGGGAGAGGGAGCATACACCAGTATTGATGGTGTAAAGATGATGATGCGCCCTGGAGATTTTATTGTTACACCCAACTGGACATGGCACGATCATGGCAATTTAGGCAATGAAGCCGTCGTTTGGATGGATGGTTTGGATACCCCATTTACGAGTTTATTTGGCGCACATTTTCGGGAAAATTATCCACAAGATACCTACCCTGTTTCGCACATTAGTCGTGAGCCAGATGAAGCCTCTAAAAGTTATTTGTTCCCATTTAAAGATATGGCAAAGAATTTACACGATTTGGTGGGCTCGACTCCCGATCGTACCCATGCTTATAAATTAAGATATACCGATCCTGTTACACAAAAAGATCCTTTACCAACGGTATCTGCTTTTATGCAATTGATTCCCAAAGGATTTGTTGGCCAACCTTATAGAACGACTGAAAACACGGTTTTAAACGTTTTTCAAGGGGAGTGCATATTAGAGCTTGGTGGGCAACGATACCAATTGCGAACACATGACGTATTTGTGGTGCCCTCTTGGGAAACATTTCGTCTAGAGTCTTCAGAAAATACCTATGTATTTAGTTTTACAGATCAAGCCGCACAACAAGCCCTTGGATTTTGGCGAGAAGAATTTCTTGCATCAAAGTAATTAACTACTCATTGAAACATCCCCGTTTTTAGATTAACCTAGTAGAAATATTAAAAATAAGGGAGACAATATGCGCCAAGGGTTAAGACTCATTTGTGGTTTATTCAGCCTGTCATTTGCTTTTAGTACTTTGCATGTACAGGCAGCAGACAATACGTACCCGAACCGTCCGATTAAAGTCATTGTGCCTTTTCCGCCAGGTGGCCCCACAGATAATTATGCTAGATTGATTGCTAGCAAAATGCAGGAAGATTTTAAACAACCGGTCATTGTCGAGAATCGTGCAGGTGGGACGGGAGCACCTGGAACCTTAGCCGTCATGAATGCCCCAGCGGATGGCTATACATTATTATTTACTTCCAATAGTGCCCATTTAATTGGGCCATTATTAAAAAGCCCAGTTCCCTATGACTCGGTGAAGGACTTTACACCCTTATCGATGGCCATTAAATACCCAATGTACTTGTTGGTGAATCCCGGATTGCCTGCAAAAACTATTCCAGAATTTATTCAATATGCAAAGAATAAATCAAATCAACTCAATTATTCTAGCGTGGGTATTGGGAGTGGTGGTCACTTAGCTTGTGAGCTCTTTAATATCGCTGCTGGAACTAATGTCGTGCATGTGCCTTATAAAGGAGCTGCTCCCGCTCAAGCTGCACTGATTGGCGGCGAAACACAGATGTTCTGCGATAGTGTCGGCAACTCTCAGGGCATGGTGAATGCTGGAAAAATGCGTGGCTTAGCACTCTTTGCAGACAAAAGATCCAACGTAGTTCCTGATGTTCCAACGATGGGTGAAATGGGCTTATCAGGACTTGCCGCATATATTTGGTTAGGAATGCTTGCGCCACCAAACTTGCCAAGTGATATCCAAAGTAAATTAACTACTGAGCTCGTCAAAATTATGTCTATGCCAGAAGTTTCGGCATTTGCTCTTAAGGGTGGTAATGATATTGTTGCTAATACGTCCGCTCAGTTTGGCCAAATGATGCGAGAAGAAAAAGAGATTTGGTTAAAAGTGATTCGAGAGAAAAATATTAAAGCAGAATAAAATTCTCAGTAATTACAATCATTTAAATAGCAACTTAATTATAAAAATAATGACAACAATACACGGTGGAAAAATATTAGCGAATTCCTTGGTACGTCAAAATGTGGAGTATGCATTTGGAGTTCCTGGTGAAAGTTATTTGGCTTTATTGGATGGCTTGCTAGAACATGAACACACTCTACAGTTTATTACCTGTCGCCAAGAAGGTGGCGCTGCCTATATGGCCGAGGCCTATGCTAAGTTAACCAATAAAGTTGGTGTCTTAATGGTCACGCGTGGACCAGGTGCATCCAATGCCATGGTAGGGCTGCATACCGCCTATCAAGACAGCACACCGATGGTGGTATTGGTAGGTCAAGTAGGTACAGATATGGCAGAGCGAGAAGCATTTCAAGAAGTCGATTTAAGAAAAATGTTTTCTGAATGTGCTAAATGGGTTGGCAGTATTGATCGCGTTGATCGCATCGATGAGTATGTGTCTAGAGCATTTCATATTGCGCAGGCAGGACGTAAAGGCCCCGTTGTTCTTGCTCTTCCAGAAGATATTTTATTTGCTCAAGGATTGGATAAGCCTACGCTACCGTCACATATTGTGCAACCAGGTTTAAATCCATTGGTGTTTGCACAAGCAATGAGTGCTTTTGATGAAGCGATTCAGCCAATGATTATGATTGGCGGCAGCTCATGGGACGCAAACACATGCCAACAACTGCAACAATGGGCAGAGCAAAACCATGTGCCAGTAGTCACTTCATTTAGGTATCAAGATTTAATCGATAATCGAAGTACTGCCTATGCGGGATTTTTAGGCTTGGGGGCTAATCAAAAATTAATTGATCGTTGTAAGCAAGCAGATGTTGTGATGGTCATTGGCGATCGATTAGGTGAGATCACCACGATGGGCTATACCCTATTTGATGTCCCACATCCAAAACAAACTTTAATTCATGTTCATCCTGGTGCTGAAGAACTGGGAAAAGTTTTCCGGCCGAGTTATGCCCTTAACTGCTCTCCCAAGTTATTTGTTGAAGCCCTGACACACAGTACTCATCATCTCAAAGCTGACAAGCTGCATGATCAACAAGCTAGACAAGATCAAGTTGATTTTATGCAACCCATACCAATTATCGGCGATATTCAACTGGCAAACATCTTTGCGGAATTACCAAAGTACATACCTAAAGATGCTATTTTGACCAATGGCGCTGGTAATTTTTCTACTTGGTTACATCGGTTTTATCCTTACGGCGGATTTCGTACTCAACTAGCGCCAGCAAATGGTTCAATGGGGTATGGCTTACCTGCAGCCATTGCGGCAAAGTTAATATATCCTGAAAGAGTCGTGATTGGCGTGACAGGTGACGGCGATTTCATGATGAATTGCCAAGAGTTAGCCACAGCAATGAAGTATGAGGTCAAGCCTATCATATTAATATTGAACAACGGCATGTATGGCACGATCAGAATGCATCAAGAGCGCGAATTTAAATCACGTGTATCGGGAACCTATCTCACCAATCCAGATTTTGTGATGCTTGCCAATAGCTTTGGTATACCAGGTTATCTTGTTCAGACAACCGATACATTTTTTGAAGCTTTACAAGAAGCAATTAAAAATGGCCTTGGTGCTGTTATTGAGTTGGTGACAGAGCCAGAGGCGATTACTCCAACCAAAAAACTTTCAGAGCTTTCCTAGTCTAATCGACTTTAGCCCCTGAGTCTTTTACCACTTTGGTCCATTTTGCGATTTCTTTTTTAATGTACTCGCCAAATTGTTCATTGGAATTTCCAACAGGCTCAGCACCCAGGGCTGAAAGCTGTTCTTTGACAGCAGGACTTCTGACAGCCTTGATGACGGTATCACTGATTTTGGCAGCGATATCAGAAGGTGTTTTTGCTGGAATGACAATACCAAACCAAGAGGTGGCTTCATAGCCGGGCAAGTCAGCTGCTTCTGCAATAGTGGGTAGGTCTGGAAATAGTGGAGATCGTTTTGCGCTGGTTACTGCGAGTGCTTTTAACTTGCCAGTACGAATAAAATTAATACTAGAAGGTAAATTGTCGAACATGATGTCCGTGTTACCTGCAATTAAATCGACTAATGCCGGTGGGCTACCTTTATAAGGAAGATGAACCATATAGGTTTTAGTCATCGACTTAAACAACTCGCCAGCCATATGGATGGATGTGCCGCTGCCGCTAGAAGCCATATTGATTTTTCCAGGATTTGCTTTAGCGTAGGCAATCAAATCTTTCACTGTATTAATTTTATTTTTCTCAGCAAAGGCAATATTAAGAACGAGAACATTGGGTAATTCAGCGACCAGAGTCACTGGTAAAAAGTCCTTCACCGGATCAAACGGTAATTTGTTAGTACCTTGTGTATACAGAGGTTGATTGATGCCATGCGTTCCAACGGAAGCCATTAGCCAAGTATATCCATCTGGATTAGATTTTGCGACAAAGTCTGCGCCGATATTGGCCCCTGCACCAGGCTTGTTTTCGATAATGACATTCCATCCAGTACTTTTGGCAATTTCTGCGGCAACGGGTCTAGCGATATTATCAGTAGCTCCGCCAGCTGGAAATGGCACAATATATCTAATGGGATGGTTAGGGAAATTTTGCGCAAAGGAGAAACTTGCCAAACTTAAACTCCATAAGCAAGCAATTAAAACTAACCATATTTTTAAAATTTTCATCATGTCTCCATTCTTGGGATGAAATTTAGTTTACGTGAAATTTTGTAGAGATACAAAACAATCTTGTCAAAAGCAAAGGGGATTTCGGGTAATCCCGTATATTTTTCTCAAGACCTGTTACTAAGCAAGCTTACCCATGAGCCATTGACTAATTAACGTTGCGACAGTATCTTCTCGGCCATTGTAAAAATGGTCACAGTTTTCAATAATGTTAATCTCACAATTTCCAGGACTTGCAACTTGGTACTCTTCTGCGGGATAACGATGTTGATCTTCTTGATCGCCTCGAATCGCCAAAACCGGACAAGTTATTTGCGGTGCAAGATCGATAGTATTCGGAATAGATACGAGACGATCAAGATAGCTTTCGGCACTAATGAGGTACCACCATCCTGGTAGATTCATTAATTCACGCCCCTTGCCCTGGGCAACAAGTTCTTTTGCTTTTGCAGTAATCTGCTCAGCTTGATTCATCGCAAAGAGTTTTTCAGATCCTGCTTTAAGATCCTGACCAATCCCACCGCGGGGAGCAGACATCAAAACAATTGCCGGCGTATTGGGATACTTGGCCGCATGAGCTACAGCGAGCATACCGCCATTGCTATGACCGATCAAAATTGGTTGTTCAAAACCTTTTTTATACAAAAATTGTCGTGCAAAATCATTATCCGCAAAGGATTCAGCTATCGTTTGAAAAGCCCCACCAACTGGATCGCGACTTGCACGCGTTGATAATATATCGTGTCCACGTCGATTAAAAGCGAAGAATGCAAAACCTGCCTCTGCTAGGTAGGGAGCAAGAAATTTTGCTCCCCCTGTATAGAAATTCATCGTATTGCCATGAAAATATAAAGCAGCACCTTTGATTTTTCTCTCTGGTTCATAATACAAACCTTCCATAGGAATCGTGTCAGTTTCTAAGGTGATTAATTCAGTTCTCATACCTTCTCCTAAAATCCAGCAGCAAGACCATCGCGGCGTGAGTCACTCGCAGCAACATAACCATCATTTAAATCATCAGATTGACGCCAAATAAATTGACCAGATCCAAAATCCATATAAGGATCTTCAATACTTTTAAGTTCATGACCCAAAGCCTTGAGACCTGCAACAGTATCTAGTTTCAAGTTAGATTCTACGTCAAGGGTAAAGTCGCGATTGACCTTCCAGCGGGGTGCATCACATGCACTTTGTGGTTGTTGTTGGTAACTTAACAAACGAACTACCGTTTGTAAATGTCCTTGGGGTTGCATATCACCGCCCATGACACCAAAGCTCATTTGTGGGAAGGTTTTACCATTCACCTGTTTCGTCATGAATGCCGGGATGATCGTATGGAAAGGACGCTTACCACCCGCTACGATATTGTCTGACTGACGATCAAGTGAGAACCCAACTCCGCGATTTTGCATACTAATACCAAACTCTGGAACAATGACACCAGAACCAAAGCCCATGTAATTACTTTGAATAAATGAAACCATCATGCCTGAACTATCTGCAGTGGTGAGATACACCGTGCCACCTGATGGCGGTAAACCAAATTTGAAATGAGTTGCTTGATCCAGTTTAATTAATTTGGCACGTTCTTTTAAATAACCCTGATCTAACATCTCACTAGGTTTGATACCCATACTTTTTGGGTCAGCAACATATTGATAGACATCTGCAAAAGCAAGTTTCATTGCCTCAATTTGCAGATGTTGGCTAAGAACACCATCAACGGGATAATCCTCAAGATTGAGATTTTCTAAAATACCTAAAGCAATGAGTGCACCAATTCCTTGCCCATTAGGAGGTATTTCATGGATATCATAACCACGATAATTCGTTGAAATCAGATCAACCCAATCAGGACGATAGTTTTTAAGATCATTCAAAGACATGGATCCACCATGTGCTTTGGAGTGATTCACTATGGCATGCGCAATTTCCCCTTCGTAATAATCTTGGACACCAAACTGACAAATTCGTTCAAAAGCTTTAGCTATATTGAGAGCGGTAAAGCGTTCACCAATATGGGGTGCGCGACCTTTAGGCATAAACATTTCTTTAAAGCCAGGTTGATTCTCAAGATCAGGAATACCTGCAGCCCATTTATGAGCAACAATTGGCGCGATTGCATGACCACGGTTTGCAATATCGATGGCTGGAGCTAAGATGTCTGAGAAACTTAATCGCCCTAATTTTTCATGTAGAGCTCCCCAACCAGCGATTGCTCCTGGAACGGTGACTGTATCCCAGCCGCGCATAGGCCGGTTTGCTAAGCCACTTGTTCCGATACCGTATTTATTTTCATAATACTCTGGACTCCAAGCGCTTGGCGCTGTGCCAGAAGCGTTGAGGCCATGGAGTTTTTCTCCATCCCAAATAATGGCAAACATATCACTCCCTAAGCCATTTGACACAGGCTCTACAACCATCAAAACCGCAGCAGTAGCAATTGCTGCATCGACAGCATTACCTCCTTGTTGGAGAATTCGAAGGCCAGCTTGAGAAGCTAGTGGATGTGAAGTAGAAGCAATATTTCTAGCAAACACCGGAATGCGGGCTGTCGGGTATGGATTATTCCAATGGAAGTTCATGAAAATCTTTCTAGTGGGGTGTTAATCAGCTACGATATTTTGATCTTTAATAATTTTAGACCACTGAGCTCGGTCACTGAGCATGATGGTTTCAAAGTTCTTTGGATTTCCACCACCAACATCTGCACCAAAATTAGCAAATTCTTGAATTACTTCTTTCGATTTCAGTGCTTTATTTATTTCCGCGTTGAGTTTGAGTAGTATTTCTGGCGGAAGATTTTTTGGGCCGTCGATGCCCCAAATAACTTCAGATGTAAAGTTTCCGAGACCGTAGGGGCCACCAATTTCAATCAACGTAGGCACGTCAGGAATTAAAGGTGAGCGTTTTTTGCTTGCCACTGCCAAAATAGTCAGTTTGCCATCTTTCACATGAGGAAGTCCCGACACAATATTGTCAAACAACACATGAATTTTTCCAGAAATCAAATCAGGCATGGATAGGCTAGACCCTTTGTATGGAATATGTTGCATTTGTATCCCCGTTGCGACTTTAAAAGATTCACCTGTTAAATGCATGATGGTTCCAGTACCTGCAGAGGAGTAATTTAAAGTTGTTGGATTTGCTTTAGCAAATTGAATAAATTCTTTTAAATTAGTAACAGGGATTTGTTTGGTAACCAAAAATATATGGGGTGCAGATGCCACATGAATAATGGGTGTAAAGTCCTTATCATAGTCAAAAGGTGCTTTTTTATTTAGGGCGGCGCTAATGGAGTGAATACTTGAGCTGGTCATCAGAATCGTATAGCCATCCGGATTGGCTTTAGCAACGATATCACTACCGATGAGTCCGCCGGCTCCTGGACGATTATCAACAATGACGGTTTGCCCGAGTTGCTTGGATAACTGATTAGCCACGGCTCTTGAGATTGAGTCTGTAGAGCCCCCAGCGGGGAACGGCGTTATCATCGTAATCGATTTATTGGGGTAGGAAGATTGGGCAGATGAATCTTGGTAAAGCGAGAAAAAAAATAATAAGCCAATCGTCAAGTTAAACCAGGTAGATTTTTGGGGCATCAATATCTCCAATCAAAAAATGTATTTTTATTCTACTCTTGAATATGGAGCATCTTCGAATCAAATAAAGA